>Ga0105099_10000421_pt1 | contig 29066 bp, 21 predicted proteins | sample PPLLak3cmMay2015_2_FD_79138 | JGI IMG/M metagenome (GOLD analysis project Ga0105099, IMG submission 79138) | Freshwater sediment microbial communities from Prairie Pothole Lake near Jamestown, North Dakota, USA - PPLs Lake P8 Core (1) Depth... | ecosystem: Environmental > Aquatic > Freshwater >... | reverse complement strand
TCACAAGCAAATACTTGATTCGCACGCCGGCCGACCTGAACCGGGATTCACTGGCCAAACGACTAGAGGCAAGCTTGAAACGCTTACAGACCGATTACCTGGACATCGCCCTGGTCCATTCGGTCGACCAGCCGGAACAGCTGGACAATGACGAGATAATCGCCGCCTATACCCGGTTCAAGAAGGAAGGCAAAGCCCGGCACATCGGATTTTCCACTCACGCGGCGCCGGCTTTGCTGGAAAAGGCGATCGAGGCGGGGATATGGGAGGTGATCCTGCTCATATACAATCACATCGAGGGGCCAAAAATCGAACCGCTTATCGCCAAGGCAAAAACCAAGGGAATTGGGATCATCGCCATGAAGGTCTTTGCCGGAGGGTTACAGGGAAAACTCGCCGCCCTGGCGGGAGATCAAACCCGTTATCCCCAGGCAGCCATCCGCTGGGTGTTGGGCAATCCCCGCATCGACGCCTGCATCCTCACCATGAGCACCTTTTCCCATGTTGAGGATTACCTGCAGGCCTCGGGTACGCCGTTGCAACGAGCCGACCTGGCGGCGGTCGACCGCTACCGGAGGGAGGCGGACACCGTCTATTGCCGGGTAAGCTGCCGGGAATGCATCCCCTCTTGTCCGCATGGGGTGGCGATTAACGAGGTGCTCCGCTATGCCATGTATTATGAAAATTACGGGATGGAGGCGAACGCTATGCAATTGTACCGGGAACTTCCGGAAAACTGCCGCCCATCCCAGTGTGCAAGTTGTCCGGCGCCCTGCGATTCGGCCTGCCCCCACGGCTTGGACATCCCCGGGAGGTTAGCTCATTCCCACAGGCTACTCGGAGGGGAATGGGCTTGACTTCTACCGTGAAGCAGACAATCGGGGATCTTCAGGTTTCAGTTACGCGCAGCCGGACGAGCACTTCCCGTTCCGGTTTCACTTCGGTTTCCCAGGGGCGCCGGTAGAGAAAGCGGATCACCCAGTCGCCAGCAACTCCGGCGCGAAAACACCAGATCACTTTTTCCGGAGCCCCCATCAAACCGCTCTGGGAGGGCTGATGCCGTTCATCCAGCACTTCGATGCCGGCATCAGGCCGGGGAAGCTCCACAGTCCAGGAAAATCCGGTCGATGGATTGCCGGAAAACTCGATGGCGAAGGGCTCGCCGGCTTTCACCGGGACCGTCAACTCGGACGCATCTCCGATCTTTACCGGATCACCCCGGCATGGATTCTTTTCCTGCTCGACCATGACCACCCCCTCCACCATCCAGCAAATAACCCAGATCAGCCAGCCGAAATGCTTCATGGTTTTATTCTCAACTGATTTTAGTATAAAGGAAAACCCCATTCCTGGGAATGGGGTTTTCCAAATAAAAACAACCGGATGCTTACCAAACGCAGTAATTGGCTCCGTACCCGACCCGGTTGCAACTGTACTTGATCCACATCAAGCCGCTCTGTCCCCAGCCGGTACCCCACGAGTTCTTCAGCAGCCAGGCGCCGAGGCTGTCATCCCAGCCGCAGAGGACGATGGCATGGTTGACGCTGGAACTGTAACAGGAATTGAAAACGCCGCTTCTGTACCCCTGAAAGTAAGAATCGGCGGCCACCGCGGCGCTGACGCTCCCATAATTGTATATCGCCGTTTTGATGGCACTGACCGAGGGGACTCCGGAGCTGGAGCCGACGTAATACCAGGCGGTTAGCCGATAGGGATGGCTGCAGGAAGTCTTGCAGGCCGCCTTGTACCCGACATAGGGGAAGCAGCTCTCATAATCGGCGCCCGGGTTGACATGCATGTTCTGGGCGGCGAAATAGCCGCCGTTGCAACCATAACCATAAGTGTTGCAGGAGAGCAGGTATTGCTCCGACAGATTGGCCGTGGTCCCCGTGTACTTTTTGATGATCCCCTCGAAACTGCCGACGCAGGAAAACGCCCAGCAGGAACCACAACTCCCCTGGTTTTTCACCGGGGTGTAGTACCCGGTATACTTCGACGGCAGCGCCGCCTCGATCTCGAAGCTGCCCCCGCCTCCGCCGCCCGAATGCTCGATGGTGAATTCCTGGGCGTCATCGTTGGGCCGCAACTCGGGCCGAAACCCGCACAAGTGATCCAGATGATACTGCATGGCCGGGTTGTCTCCCACCTCGAAAGTGAAACCCTTTTCCCGGATCTCCCGGCGCATCCTTTCCAATTCCGCCTTGACCCTTTCCTCCTGGCACTCTTCCGGAGTCGCGACCTCCTGCTTCTCCTGCCATGCCGGCAGGAACGAAAGCAGGCAGAACACCGCGGCCACCGACAGAATCACCAGCCACTTTGTAAACCGCTTTTTCATGGAACCTCCTTTTGCTGTTTGCGAGGCCAGTGTAAAACAGAAAACGGAGGAAAATCGTCACATAGGGTGAAATACTACTTGAGTGGCCCGAATCCACAATAGATCCAGAGTATTCCGGGCGTAGCAATTCAGGAAAGAGTACGTCGCGCCCGGGGCTGGGAAAAAAGATCGGCCGATTTGAAGCCGGGCAGGCGCCCGAAACGGGGGTCGGTCTTCACTCCAAGCGCCCCCTTTTTCAGGAATTCGGAGGGGGTCATCCCGGAAATCTGTTTGAAGGCGCGGTTGAAGGCGCTCTTGGAATTATAGCCGACCCGGTAGCAAACCTGGAGAATCGATTCCCCCTTTTCCCCGGAGAGGATTCCCTGGGCCTCGCGGATCCGGTAAAAATTGATGAGCTCGAAAAAATTCAGATGGAGGTGATCGTTGATCAGCTGCGATACCAGCCTGGGGCTGAGTAACAGCCTGGAGGCCAGGCTTTGAACCGAAACGGTCGAGTCCCGGTAGATGCGGTCGGTTTCCAGCAGACGCCCTATTTTTTCCAGGTACTCGACGATCTGACCGGAGGACAACAGGTTGCGATCCTGCTTTCTCCGTCGCTTCCTCCACCTGCCCAGCAGCCCGCGGAAAAAAATCAAGCCGACATGAAAGACCAGGAGCAGCGAGATGGCGCTTACCTTGAACCAGGTCGATTGGAAGATCCTCCCCTGCCAGGTAAACTGCAGTGACACGCCGTCCAGGTTCCAAACGCCATCGCTGTTTCCGGCGGTCAACCGGAAGCGATAACGGCCCGGCGACAGCCCGTGGTACCGGGCGACCCGGTCCTCCCCCCCCTCCACCCAGAATGGATCAACCCCGTCCAGCCGGTACTTGAACACGGTCCGTTCGGGACTGATGAAGGTCGGAGCCGTATAGCGGATTTCCAGGTTCCCTTTGCCCGGAGGAACGGTGGTAATGGGAAACGGCAATTCCCGGTCATCGAAGAGGACTTTTTCGATGCACACCTGGGGAGGATACTTGTTCACCTGAATGAGTTTTGGATCGATCTCGACGATGCCGCAGGTGGTGGGAAAGACAATTTTTCCTTCCCGCGTGCAACATCCCGTCGGTTGACTGCCCCCGTTGCATTCCAGGCTCTTCATCCCCTGTTCGATCCCGAAAATGATCGGATAGAACCGGTTGATCCGCCCGGTCAGGTATTCTTCGACCTGGCGCCGATGCAGGCAGAACACGCCCCGGTTGCAACTGATCCAGAGGTTCTTCTGACTGTCTTCGACGATCTGGTAGACGGTATGGTCTGGGATTCCCTCCGCTTTTCTGATCTGGCGGATCCGATCCCCGGAAAAAGCGACCAGGCCGTCCCGGGAAGTTCCCACCCAAATGATTCCGTAAGAATCCTCGAATATGGATATGATCATATCGGAGCAGAAACCGGAACGGGTATCGAAGGATTCCTTGGCGGAGCTATGATAGCGGAGCAGTCCGCTCCCCATGGTCCCGACCCAGAGCCGGCCGATCCGATCCCGGCGGATGCAGTTGATCCGGGTCCCGACCTCCAGGTAGGGTTCGATGCGCCCCTCCCGCAGGACCTGGATCCACCCGTTCCCCGTCCCGATCCAAAGGACTCCCTGGTCATCGACGTACAGACAACGGACCGATTTTCCCGCCAGCCCCTGAGGGCGATCAAAAACCGTGCAAACACCCTGCCGATACCGGGTCAATCCATTGCCGACAGTCCCGAACCACATCGTTCCGTCCGGGGTCTGGGCAATGGAGAGAATGGCATTGCCCGACAGCCCGCAACTGCGATCGAGGTGGGCGAATCGACCCAATCGCAGGCGATTTACACCCTTGCCCAGGGTTCCCACCCAGATATCGCCGCGGTCATCCTGGAGGATGCTGGCGGTCATATCACTGCTCAATCCCTGCCGGCGGGTATAGGTTTTGACCAGCGGCTCACGAAGCTTGAGCAATCCTCCGCCGCCGGTGGCGATCCAGATGTTTCGCTCCTGGTCCTCCATGACCTGGTTGATGGCGGGGCAGGGCAAGTCATCAAGGTGGTCGAAGGAGCGAACCAGGCGCCGCTCGGCGTCCACCAGGGTGATTCCGCCGGCGGAGTTTCCGATCCAGAGGTTGTTCCAACGATCTTCAAAGAAGGTGGAAGGGGAATTGTCTTTTGGAATGGATCCGGGACAGAAGGGGATCCACTCCTCGCCGACCCGGCGAAACAGGCCGCTGCCGGTGCTTCCCACCCACAGGCAGCCGCGCCGATCTTCAAAGATCTCTTCAACGTTCACCCCAGCCAACCCCTGGGGCACGGGGAAATAGGAGTTCCCCGATTTTTCCAGGAAGAAAACGCCGCCCCCCCGGGTGCCGATCCAGATGCGGCCATTCCGGTCCTCGATGAGAGTCCGGACGAAGCACTCCTCCCGATTTCCGGTAATGGGGATGGAACTGGGAGCGCCATCGGGCAGACAACGGAAGAGGCCGCAGCGGCAACCGATCCAAACGGCCCCGTCGGAGGCCTCCATGAACTCCCAGGCGTCCCGGCAGGATTCATTGAATTCCTCCGGGAAGGGGCGATGAAACCGGTTGTGATGGAATTGAACGATCCCCCCGCCGCGAGTCCCGATCCAGAGGACTCCTTTCCGGTCCACCAGGAGCGAGATGACATAATCGTTTTTCAACTGGAGAGTATTGTCGCGGTCAAAGAGGGTAAAGCGAAGACCGTCAAACCGAGCCAGACCGATTTCTGTACCCAGCCATAGGTAGCCGTCCTCGGTCTGAGCCATGCAGAGGACACTGTTCATCGGCAGACCATTCCCAAGCGACCACGATTTGATCAGGTATGAATCCAGGGAAACAGTTTGAGAATACAGAACGATTGAAAGAAAAACATTGAATAATAGAACCTGACTCACCCCAAAATGCCTGCCCATGCCACCCATGCCCAGCAAACGATAAACGAACCACCCTCTAGCGGCGTTTTTATACCACCATTCAGACGTGAACGCAACCCCTTTTATTAATTTTTTTTCATTTTTCTGAAATGCGCACCAGTTGCGCTTATCGGGCAGATTGGGGGAAAATCAGGAGCAGGCCGGCGATCAGTACCGGTAATGATCCGGTTTGAATGGGCCCTCGACGGGAATACCCAGGTAAGCCGCTTGCTTGAGCGACAGGTTCGTCAACCGGGCATCGAGCTTCCCAAGGTGAAGCCTGGCTACTTCCTCGTCGAGTTTCTTGGGTAACGTATAAACTCCGATCGCCAGTTTTTCCTGAGCCAGCCACAACTGGGCCAGGCACTGATTGGTGAAGCTGTTGCTCATGACGAAACTGGGGTGGCCGTTGGCGCAACCCAGGTTGACCAGCCTCCCCTCGGCCAGGACGATGATCGACCGTCCCGACTTGAGAGTCCAGCGGTCCACCTGCGGTTTGATCACCTCGCAGACGCAGCCGGCCGTACTTTCCAGGTAACTCATTTCGATCTCGGCGTCGAAGTGGCCGATGTTGCAGACGATCGCCTCGTTTTTCATTTTTTCCATATGATCGCCGCGGATGACATCGCAGCAACCGGTAGCGGTAACGAAAATGTCGCCTTCGGCGACCACTTCCTCCAGGCGGGCCACCTGGTACCCTTCCATGGCCGCCTGCAGGGCGCAGATCGGATCGATCTCGGTGATGATCACCCGGGCGCCGAAACCCCGCATCGACTGGGCGCAGCCCTTACCCACGTCGCCATAGCCGCAAACGATCACCTTCTTTCCGGCCACCATCACGCCGGTGGCCCGTTTCAGCCCGTCGGCCAGCGACTCCCGGCAGCCGTAGAGGTTGTCGAATTTCGACTTGGTCACCGAGTCGTTGACATTGATCGCCGGGAAAAGCAGGCTCCCCTCGCTCTGCATCTGGTAGAGCCGGTGCACGCCGGTGGTCGTCTCCTCGGAGACGCCGCGGATCGATTTGACCAGGCGCGACCAGTACCCGCCGTTTGTTTTGATGCCGGCTCCGATACGCTTGAGGATAATCTCCAGTTCGCGGTTATCGGCCGGTTTGTCCAGGAACGAGGGATCATTTTCCGCCTTCACGCCGAGGTGAAGGAGCAGGGTGGCGTCGCCGCCGTCGTCGACGATCAGGTCTGGTCCGGAGCCGTCGGGCCATGTCAACGCCTGTTCGGTGCACCACCAGTACTCTTCGAGCGATTCCCCCTTCCAGGCGAAGACGGCCGCGCTGCCGGCCTTGGCGATGACGGCAGCGGCGTGGTCCTGAGTGGAGAAGATGTTGCAGGAGGCCCAGCGGAGATCGGCGCCCAACTCCCGCAGAGTCTCGATGAGCATTGCCGTCTGGATGGTCATGTGCAGGCTGCCCGTAATTTTCATGCCCTGCAAAGGTTTTTCGGGTCCGTATTTGGCCCGAACCGCCATCAGACCGGGCATTTCGGCTTTAGCCAGACTGAGTTCCCTGTCACCCCAATCAGCGAGGGTAATATCGGCCACCTTGTATGGCAACGCAGGATCGTAAGGTTTCACGTCCGTTCCGCCAACCGCTTGGCGGCCGGTCCCATCATTCGCTTTGGTCATGGTTGTCTCCTTTGGTTTGTCTCTATTTGATTGCACAGATCAAAAACGCACTGTGTCCTTTCTGCAGCGGAATCTTCTGCGGGGGTGCCGGATTCAGCCCGGTTCTCCGGATCATCTCGGCCACGGCCGGCGGCGAAAACCCCAGGTGGCGGTCCCGGTGCAATGTCCGCATCGTCTCGTCATGGTGAGCCTTCAGGTCCACGACGATGAGCATCCCGCCCGGCCGGATCACTCGGGCCGCTTCGATGACCCCCCGCAGCGGGTCCAGCAGGTGATGCAGGGCCATGTTGATCACGGCGCCGTCGACCTCCCCGTCCCGCATGGGCAGGTGTTCCAGCTCGCCCAAGCGGAACTCGATCGCTTCGGCACGTGCATCCGCCAGGCGGCGCCGGGCTTCGTCGAGCATGCGCGCCGAACTGTCGACACCGATAACCCGTTCGACTTTTTCCAGCAGAAGCCGGATCAGACCGCCGTCGCCGCAGCCCAGGTCGGCCACGATCCGCTGCCCGGCCAGGCGGTCGGCGATCAACCGGTCCAGGTCGGCCTGGCCCTCGATCTCCCGTTTCATCGCCCCCCAGTTCCCGGCCACCGAATCGAAGAACCGCTGCCTTTGGCGGTCCCGATCGGCCTGGATGGTTTCGGCCCTCTGGCGGTCGGAGGCGAAGGGTTCCCGTTCGCTTAAAAAGGGAACCATCGCATTCATGAAATCGGCTGCCTCACCGGAGGCTTGCGTCCGATAAAATATCCAGAGGCCGTCGCGGCGCGCCCGCAACAGGCCGGCGTCGGCAAGGATTTTCAAATGGCGGGAAATACGCGATTGCCCCATAGCCATCGTCTCGACGATCTCGTTGACGTTGAGCTCGATGCGGTAGAGGATCAGCAGCAGGCGCAGGCGGGTCTCGTCGGCCAGGGCTCGGAACGCATCCGCGGGTCGAAAACTTGCTTCCGTCATCAACAATAACTATATCAAGATATATTGATATTGTCAATTGAAATATATTTTCCCTTGAAATCGAAAATCACAAAATCTCCGCATTGTCCAATATACAATCAATATTCCTCCCAGCTTCAGGATCCGGAATTGACCTTCGCCAAATACTCCAGATGTTCCTTTACCAGGCGCAGGTCACCGTAGCTAACCTCATCCCCCAGGGCCTCTTTCGCCGGTTTCAACCGAAAGCTTCGGGATTCGGTGAAAAAGCGGGAGATCCGCTCGATTTTATCCGGGTTCAGAATCGCTTCGATCGCGATTTCGCCGGCCCCCACATAATGGGCCAGGTGCGCTTCGATGGTCGACACCGTCAGCATCCGAAGAGCAGCGATCTCGGCGATCGTTTTCCCCTGGTTCACCATATCCAGGCTGATCCGTTTGCTGTCGACTTTTTCTCGCTTTTCAGGAGGGGGCGGTTCTGGAACGGAGCCGGAGGTTTCATGTTCCCGGCAATAATCGGCAATGATCTCCAGAATCTCGGCGCCGAATCGTTGCGCCTTGTACGCGCCGACCCCCTTGATCCGCTTGAGTTGGGCTGGAGAAGCGGGAAGAGAATCGGCCAAAGCGGTGAGAACCTTCTGGTGCAGGATCATGAATAGAGGCACGGCCATCTCTTCCCCCTTTTCTGCACGCCAACGCTTCAGTCTGGCAAATAGCTCCGGATGGCGGCTGACCTTCACCGATTCACTCTCAACAGGCTTCACCGCCGGCGTCTCCGCCTCCTGATTCAGAAACGCCCGGGACCTGAATTCCAGATAATCTTTAATGGCGAATCCGGTCAAACAGGCGTCCAGGGAAATGATTTTCAAACGGACCTCTTCGCGAGCCTTGGCAATCGCCTCTTGAACAATTTTCCGAGCCGCCTTGTTGTCCGTTTCGATGATCAATTCCTGCAATGGCCGACTGACCGGATCGGCGAGCTTTTCGACCAGTTCCCCGCTGACCTTTCTGATCCGCTCCTGCAAACCGCTGTTCCGCTGCAAATCCCTCTCCTGAAGAATGAATTCCTCCAGTTCCCGGTTGAATCGATCGCTCACACGCAGAACATCCTTCCTGATCTTTTCCCACAGTCCCTCGATGGTCCGATACGGATTTCCGGCCAGACTCCCGGAAAACTCATGCATGACTCTGGCGCAATGGGACAGGCGCCGCTCGATCGCCGTGAAATCGAATGCTTCCCGGAGCAGGGAGTGTTGACAGGCGATCTTCTCGTCTTCCAGAAGAGCCGCATCGGGCGGGTTGCGCTCGATCTCATGAGTGAAATGGAGGAGCGACTCGTCAGATTTTATGCATTCCATAGCGATGGGCGTGTGGAGAACCAGTCCATCCAGGGTCTTGCAGCGGCTCAGCGCGACATACACCTGCCCCGCGGCGAAGGCCGCCCCGGCATCGATGACCGCTTTCTCAAAGGTCAAACCCTGGCTTTTGTGGATGGTAATGGCCCAGGCCAATTTGAGTGGGATCTGGGTAAAAGTGCCGACGGTCTCTTCGCTGATCTCCTTTGTCTGCTCGTTGACGGTGTATTTGATGTTCCGCCACTCCTCGGGGTCGACAGCAATGGGGGATGGGTCCTCCGGGCATTGCACCACGACCGATTTCCCTTCAATACCGATGACTTTACCGATTTTTCCATTGTAATAGAGCTTTTCCGGGGAACTGTCGTTTTTCACGAACATCACCTGCGCACCCGTTTTCACAATCAATTCCGCTTCGGTGGGATATTGATATTCGGGAAACTCTCCGGAGGTTTCCGCCTTGAAATGATGAGCTTTTCCGCGCAAATCCCGCAGCTTCGCCTCATTGATCCGGGAGGCCTGGGCATTATGGGTGGTCAGGGTGATGTACCCTTCCTTCCCGATGAATCCGGGGATATATCGCCGGTTCAACTCATCCAGATGCGGCTGATCCAGTTTGTTTTCCCGGATCTGGTTCAATATTTCGACGAATTTCTGATCGGACTGGCGATAGATATGCCGGAGTTCGATGCACACCGGTCTGGCTTCAGTCAGGGCCCGGCTGCTGAAAAAATAGACCGTTTCATAGTAAGGTTTCAGAAGCCGCCACTCCTCCTCTTTAATTACCGGAGCCAACTGCTGCAGGTCGCCGATCATCAACAATTGCAGGCCACCGAACGGCCGGGCGCGGTCCCTGAACCTCCGCAACACCCGATCGATGCCATCGAGCAGGTCCGCCCGGACCATGCTGATCTCGTCGATCACCAGCAGATCCAGGCTGCGGATGATGCGGATTTTGTCCCGGCTGAACCGGAATATCCCAGGCCGGTTCCCGTTCCACTCGCCTCCGGATGATTTCGGCTCGAATGACGATGACTCCGGAATAAAAGGAGAAAAAGGCAACTGAAAAAAAGAGTGGATGGTCACCCCGCCGGCATTGATGGCGGCCACGCCGGTCGGCGCCACGACCACCATCCGCTTGGATGAAATTTTTTTCAATTGATGCAAAAAAGTGGTTTTCCCGGTCCCCGCTTTCCCGGTCAGAAAAATATTCCGCTCGGTGTACTGGACGAAATCAAACGCCAATTGCAATTGGCTTTCCGGAGAATCGTTTGACATCATTTTTCGAATCCATCCTTTCCCATACCGGCATTGTAGAAAAAACCTGCGGAAAAGTAAAGCGGATCATACGGAACTGCCCGTCATTTTCTACTATGCCGGCTAGCCCATGAAAAAGCTCGCACGGATGATCACCAGTTTCCTCATCCCCCGCTCCTGGGAAAAGTTGATGCGGCGTTTGAAGCAGAAGCGGATCCGGGTAACGGCCAGCGGGAAAAAAAACTATTGCCAATTCGCCGATCTTTCCGTACAATCAGATTTCTTTTTTTCGATCAACGACCGAGGAGAACCACATGAAGATCGGATGGATATCCTGTTTAATGAGTTTGATCGTTTTGACCGGCGCCGTCCGCGCCGATGATCAGGAAGATTTCATCTGGGCCTGTGCGCGCGGAGAGATCGCCAAGATGAAAGCCCTCCTGGCCAGAGGTGTGGACGTGAACGCTCCCGACAACGAGGGGCGCCGGGCGCTTTACTATACGGTGGAGCGGGGCAAGGTGGAGGCGACGAAATTGCTGCTGGAGAAGGGAGCCGACGCGCACGCCGCCGATAGGGATGGGAACTCCCCCCTGGTCACGGCGGTCACCAAGGAGGACCCGGGCATCGTCAGGCTTCTGCTGGAGAACAAGGCCGATCCCAACACCAGGAACAAGGACGGAGTAAACTGCCTGACCATCGCTGTCAGCGAACTGTATCCGAAACCGGAGATCGTCGAACTGTTGCTGGAGAAGGGGGCAGACGTGAACGCTGCCGACGATCGTGGGGGGACGGCCTTGATCGAAGCGGTGTACGGGGGCAAGATGGAGATCGTTACCCTGCTTCTAGCCAGAGGAGCGGACATCAACGCCCGGACCAAGTCGGGGTACAACGCGCTGCTGGTCGCGGTGAAGAACAGCCTGGAGCTGGTCCGGCTACTGCTGGACAAGGGCATCGAGGTCAATGCCCAGGACAACACCGTCGGCACCCCCCTCTCGTTCGCCGTGGTCAACGAGACCGAATCATCGGGCGAAGCCAAAAGGGCGGCCTCAAAGGAGATCATCCGCCTGCTGGTCGAGCGCGGTGCCGATGTGAACGCGCCCGTGGGCAAGGATACCGGCATGCTGATCTGGGCCATGACCCGCGATTACCCGGACATGGTAGACCTGCTGCTGGAAAAGGGCGCGGTCCCCGACGTGAAAACGAAACGGGGCGAGATCCCCCTGATCTACGCCACCGAAAAAGGGAAACTCGCCTACATCGAACGGCTTCTGCAGAAGGGCGCGGACATCAACGTCAGAGACGTGTTCGGGCAGACCTCCCTGATGGTGGCGGCCGCCGGGGGCAGCGAAGCCATCCTCAAATTCCTCCTGGAGAAGAACGCGGCGCTGAACGCAGCCGATGCCAACGGCGAAACGGCATTGCTCAAGGCCACGCTGGCGGTCAAACCCGGCGCAGTGGATTTGCTGCTGGAAAAAGGGGCGGACGTCCGCATTGCGGATAAAAAGGGAAGAACCGCCATGATGGCGGCCCTGCAAAAGAAGCGATTCGATCTTGCCAAGGCGTTGCTGCTCAAGGGGGCCGATGCCAACACCCGGGACGGAGACGGAACGCCGGCGCTCACGCTGGCGGCGGCGGCGAACGAAATCGACCTGGTGAAACTGCTTCTGGAAAGGAAGGCCAATGTGAATGCCCAGGACCGGTTCAAGATGAGCGCCCTCATGCACGCCAGCCTTCCCGGCAACCGGGAGATCCTCAAACTCCTGCTGGAAAAACCGGTCAACGTCAACGAAAAGGATGCACACGGGTTCACCGTCCTGATGCACATCGCCATCCACGGCGATGCCGAAATCCTGAAACTGTTGCTGCAGAAGGGAGCGAACCCGCTCCTGAAGAACGAGAAGAACATGACCGCCCTGGATATCGCCAAGGCGGCGGACCGGCTTGAGATCATCGATTTGCTGAAAAAAGCGGGAGTGAAATGATCCGAATCGGATCTTCAGAGACCGGCTTCGCCTCGTCCATGAAAAGTTCGTGCGGATGATCAAAAACATCGGAACCAGTTTCCTCATCATCCACTCCTGGGAAAAGCTGATACGGAGGCGATGAAAAGGGTTTGGGGGCCAATATGGGAAAACTGCTGCTCCCAGTACTGTTGGGATCGGTCGTCGTCGTCGCCTCCGGAAATTTACACGTCCAGGCACCGGCAGAATTGTTTCTCCGGGGTCTGGTATCGACCGACGCATCGGAGGTGCGGATCACCTTCCCCCCGATGGATCAAGAATGTTGTGGGGATCGACGAAATGCGAAGGTGGGACCGGCGGCTGGGAGATCTGGGAGAGCAAGCACGGAAGCCAACGATGGAGCACTCCGCAACCCGCAGCATTCAATTCCCCGCAAAATAACTTCGATCCCTCCTTCAGCCCAGACGGGAAGGGCGTGTACTTCTTTTCCAACCGTCCCGGCGGCCTCGGCGGCGACGACATCTGGTTCGCCCCCTACGATCCCGCGACAGGCGAGTATGAACCGGCGAGGAACTCGGCCCGGAAGTCAACTCGACTGGTGCAGAGAGGCCCGGTGAGATTCATCCTGACGCGCAGCGGCCGCGACGAGTGGCGGACAGCCCATGCCCATTTTTCCAATGATCCCGTAGCCGCGAAAAAGTAGTTTTTTACCTTTTCTGGAATGGAGAAACGGATCGTTTCTGCATACCGTTGCCAGGAGTCGTCACGATCTGGACGCCGCGGGTGAGTCTCCAGGTGCCAGTGGCAGTCGTCTCTTCGGTATTGACCCAGGTGCCGCTCACCGTCTCCTTGTCCTCGAAAGAACCGGTAAAACGGATCAAGTCGGGAGTGGGGAAGGAGAAAGTAACATCCTTGCCATCGACGGCATAGGTGCCGGTGTAGGTAGGAAGGGAATAGACGAGGGTCCCATTTTTCTTGTCACCGGTGAAGGTAAGGGTCGCGGTCCAGATGTCATCGTCATCATCCTCGGTGAACCGCCCATACCAAGCGCCGGTGATATCGTACTTGGTTTTGAAGACTACCAGGACCAGCACTGCGGCCACGGCTCCGGCCGCCGCCACGCCGATGAGGATGGGAACGAGGGGGCTCTTCTTGGCTGGCTCTGCTTTGCCCGAGGTCGCTTTCTCGACCGCTCCCGGCAGCCGGTCGTCGGTCGTCGCAGGCAGCGAACCGGCGCCGATCAGGGAACAGAACGAGAACACGGCGATCAAGGCAATCATTTTTTGATGACGGGTGAGGAACGACATGATTTCTCCTTATTACTATGCTTTTCCAGATAACAGACGGCGGCGGATTTGTCAATGGGGAGCCGAGACCACAATCCTCCACCTAAATCTCAGAAAGAAGGGAAAGGGTGAAGAAAAAGTGAACGCGAACGGAGGTGCAGGGACCCAACCAAGCAAGGCCGGATATGCCTTTGGCAAAATGACCACTATTTGAGGCCCTGGGCCGAGTCGGTAATTTTAATCCAGCCTTGCTTCGGTTGATCTGCACCGTAGTGGCGAACGTTTCTTCACCCTTTCCAAGCTTGCTTACCGTGTATTCATCATAATTTCAAGTATTCTTGATCACATTAGGTAGGGGATTCTGGTCAAGATACCCACTTTTTTTTCTTTTTCAAATCTGCTCAATCACAAACCAACCCAAAATGGTGATAACGATTTTATCCAATCTTTCTAGAAACTGTTTTATGTTATCTACTTCTTTATTGCTAAGGATTTTTCCTAAAGCTTTTTTAAATTGAACGACAATCGACTCTTTACTTTTGGGTTTTTACGTCGAGACGTCAAACTCACGCTCCGCATAACCAACCAAAAAGGCCGGTCCGCAAGACATGAAGACCAACAATAATGTTAGCCCCGGCCTTTTTGGTCTGTGTTCATGCGATTGTTCGCAATCTCTCAATCCTCGTTCTAAATCTGGCTTACTTTTTGGTTTCTTCCTTAATTCCTTTCTTTCCTCCAGTCATCGGACCTTGACCAGGTCCCTTACCCTTGCCTTTACCCTTACCTTTACCATGACCGTCTTTCGGTCCCTGACCTTTTGGTCCAGTCCCATCTCTATTTGGCATATTAATCACCTCCTTCCTGCTGGCGAACGTTCGGGTTCAGCCGCTCGCGAAGCATCAGCGGAGCGAGTCGGCTGCATCCACGGGTTATGTAATTCTTTCGTTATCAGGTTCTGATGAACGGGTAAGCATACAGGCAGAACCCAATTAAAAACAGTACAACCATCGCTAAGGACAAGGGTCGTTTGGAGCTAAAGAAGAGCAACTGTTCAATGGCACGGACCATCCAAAACAGTGCCATAAACAACAGCAAATCCCGGCCGATGCCTGAAGTGATCAGCTCTGACGTATGGAATAGAGAGACGTACCCAAATACAAGAAAGCAAAACATCAAGCACAGATTCAGAATCTGCATGATACTGCGATTGATGGGAGTTAATTTGGGTAATTCATGTTTCCACTTGAAGAGTTTCCAAAACATAGCATGGAATATCAGAAATGCGAGTTGGTATATCCCGCCAATTTTGATCGCAACGTAACTTTCCATTTCTTATTTCTCCTTCATATAACGTGGCCTTCACCGGTGGCGATGGAGAGGGAGCATGGGGATAGTTCTTGGTTTCTTGTTTTCTTCATAATGCTCCCATCGACACCCGCCTGTCATCAATTGAATTATCTTGTTCCATGTATTTTGGTTGGCTTCGTGGGTTTTTAATTCATCCTAGCCTAGCGTCGGTCGACCCTCTTTGGTCGGATTGCCCGCTGTCGAATGAAATGAATTCTCTTCCATCGCGCCGGAAGCGTTTTTCCTAATCGCGTCCACATCCGGGATCATTATACGGAACCAGGGTACAAAAAGTCAATAGGAACCAATGGGCGGGTTTGGAACCCGCCCCTTACATCAGCACTGGTCTTTCTGCAGGTGGCCTTCCCGGCGGTAACGGGCGAAGAGGCGTCCCCACTCCGAGTCGTCGAGCCAGCGGCGGTAGATGTTCCCTTCGCGGAACCGCCAGTGGATGACGTCGTGGTAAAAGTAGGAGTAGAAATTGCCGAGATAGAGCAGGGGCGGCTTGGTGAACAATCCCTGGAGAAACTTGGTGGGGCCGAACCAGGTTACCCAGCCGGCAAACTTGTGGAACGAAGGACCGACATGGAATTTCCAGTTCTCGGAGGCGGCGTCGGTATCCCCGACCACTTCGATTTGCGCCGGATCGCCGCAGCCGAGACCGGCGTCGTGGGCCAAGCGGATATAGCGGATGGACAGGGGATCGAAGCCCATCAGCTTGGCGGCCACGGCATCGATGGCAACCTGGTCGGAACTGGCCAGCATGACGTTCTTCTTGACCGGCTCCATGATCCGCGGCCCGGGGCCGTTGCCGGACGTAGTCCCGTCCATGATGCAGAACAGGCCGGGATGGATCTCCTTCTGGATGGCGAGCAGGTCGACCAGTGTTTCGTGGATATAGGTATGGGTCTGGTGACGCTTGTGGGTAAGGAGGCCGCCGAAGGCGTTCTTCATGGCGCCGGTGGTGGTCGTGTATATATGACATTTTACGGTCGGCAGATGGAGGATGTTTTTCCCCAGGAAGTATTCGGGGATATGAAGATTGTCGCCATATATTTTATCCAGGGCAAGCATCTTCGCCTTGGGAGTATAGCGGATCCACTTGGTGTGCTCTTCGTTGAAATTGAAGCGGACCTCGATCCCGTAAGCTTCGAAAATCGCCTTGTAGCCGTTCAGGTCTTCGCCCTTGAAGGCGTCGGTCACTTCGGTCTTGTTCTGGACGCAGGAGATGTCCGTGAATCCGTTCCGTTTCAGTGCCAGGATCGTCCCCTCCAGTTGCCAGGGGGTGGTGTTGGCCGAGGGAAAGGGATAATGCCAGCTGATGTTGTCCTTGAGGATGGTGGTGGCGGATTTGTCGAGAGCCGCTGGCCCTCCCCCCAGTTCGAACAGGCGGACGACATCGTCGAGGACCGTGTCGGGCTTGGTGCGCAAAATGGCGACCGTCGCTTTTTTCATGGCTTCTCCTGGGATCGGTATCCGGTCTTTCATTATAGCATGGTTCCACCGCTGCCGGAATGGCCCGGGTGTCTGTATAATCGGATAATTTGAAATCCTTGCAAGATCGGAGCCGGTGAGGTGTTTTCAGGTATTCCGAAACTGAATGCAAGGAGTCTGCACAATGAAAAAGGGATTGATTGGGTTTGTACTGGTTATGGTTTCCGTACTTTTCGTGTTCGCCGCCGTCAGCACCGTCGCCGGCAACTGGACGATCACCATGCAGTCGCCCCGGGGCGAACGGACCAATGACATGAAGATCACCCAGGATGGCGAAAAGATTCAGGTGACCATCACTTCCCAGCGTGGTGATCAAACCTATGACGGGACGATCAAGGGGACCGATATCACCTGGTCGGGCACTCGGCAAACGCCCGACGGCAATGAATTCACCGTCACCTACAAGGGCAAGGTCGAGGGTGACACCATGAAGGGAACCATGGAAATGGGCGATCGCGGCTCGTTCGACTGGAGCGCCCAGAAAGCCAAGTAGAAAATTTTTTCGGGCCGAACTCCGAAACCGGCCCGATGTCTCCTCTCTCGAAACCAGGGGAACGGCTCCGGCCGTTCCCCCTTTTTTTTTCTGGCTTGACATCCGGCCCCGAAATCCAATATATACAAGGGAGAAATAGGAGTAAACATGACCAGACGGTTATTCATCCCCCTGTTTTTAACGGTACTTTTGTTCTCTCCCGTTTCCGCCTTCAGCCCCGCGCTGGAGCGAGAGGAGTCGGACCTGCGAACCCTCCTGGAGGAGTATGCGGCCGACCTGGCCACCCTGGACTGGGTCTACGAGGTTCCCCTCTCCCCGCTCTGCCTGCGAAAAAAATCCGCCTGTATTGATCTCTGGTCGAAACGGCTGGAAGAGATCGATTTTTCGGCCTTGAACCGCCCGGGCCAGGTCGACTACCTGCTCTTGCGGGATCGCATCCGGTTCGATGCCCGGCAACTGGAATCCGACCGCTCCCGGAACGGGGAAATCGTTCCCCTGCTCCCCTTCAGCAGCGAAATCGTCGCCCTGGCCGAGGAATGGACCCAGAAGAAGTATGGCCCGGGCCAGGAGGCGGCCGCACGGCTGAAACGGATCGAAACGAGTCTTGAGACGGCCCTGACCATGCCGATCCCGACGCGCTTTTCTGCCATCCAGGCCGGCCGGGCCGCAGCCATCACCCGGCAGTTTCTGGAAATCATCCGCGAATGGAAAAATTTCCATGTTGGGTACGATCCCCTCTTCACCTGGTGGATCCAGTCTCCCGTTCAGGCCGTGGAAGAGAAGCTCGATAAATATATCGCCCGCCTGCGGGAGCGAAGCCAGCCCCAAGGGAACGATATCAGTGGCGAACCGGTCGGACGGGAAGCGCTTTTGGACGAATTGCAGCTGGCCATGATCCCCTACTCTCCGGAGGAGTTAATCGAAATCGGCCGCCGCGAGTACGAGTGGTGCGAAGCGGAACTGCTCAAGGCCGCCGCGGATATGGGCTGCCCGGGAGACTGGCGCCGCGCCCTGGAAAAGGTGAAGAACCTGTACGAAGACCCGGGCCGCCAGCCGGAATTCATCCGCGACCAGGCGTTCGAAGCGATCGCCTTCCTGGAGAAACACGACCTGATCACCATCCCCCCGCTGGCCCGCGATTCCTGGAAGATCGGGATGATGTCGCCCGAACGGCAGAAGGTCAATCCCTTTTTCACCGGCGGGCCGGTTATTTCGGTCTCGTTCCCCCACCTTTCCATGGCCCACGACGACAAGCTGATGAGTCTGCGGGGAAACAACCGCCATTTCAGCCGGGCCACGGTCCACCACGAACTGATTCCGGGACATTACTTGCAGTCCTTCATGGGCCGGCGCCATCGCCCCTACCGCCGCTTCTTCGAAACGCCGTTCTGGCTCGAGGGCTGGCCGCTGCACTGGGAAATGCTGCTCTGGGACCTGAATTTCGCCCGTTCGCCCGAAGACCGGATGGGGATGCTCTTCTGGCGGATCCATCGCTGCGCCCGCATCGTCTTCTCCCTCAACTTCCACCTGGGGAAGATGACGGCCCGGGAATGCGTCGATTTCCTGGTCGAGAAGGTCGGGCACGAACGGGCCAACGCCGAAGGGGAGGTCCGCCGTTCCTTCGCCGGCGATTATCCCCCCCTGTACCAGTGCGCCTACCTGGTCGGCGGCCTGCAGATGCGGGCCCTGTACAAGGAATTGGTCGGCAGCGGTGTCCTCACCCCGCGCCAATTCCACGACCGGGTGATCCGCGAAAACACCCTGCCGGTCGAACTGTTGCGGGCCTTTCTGGCCGAAAAACCTTTGGCCAAAGATTACCAGCCGCAATGGAAATTTTACGGGGATGTCCATCCCGCCGCAGGAACAACGCCTACCAGCTTACGGTCACAAAAACCGGTTCGATCGCCAGGACGCGGTCGCGAAAGCGGTAGCTGATACGCATTCCCAGTTGAATCGGTGTATAGATGGAAAAGATGTTCACGTCGTTGAGCCATTCCAGGCCGACGGCCGTGAAGCGGTGCTCGTGCCAGCTTTCGCCGCCGGCGGTGTGTTCCAGGAACAGGTTGCCCCGCATCCGCTTGATGTAGAAGATATTCTTCAGACCGCCTTCGGGATAGGCCAGCGGGAACGAATAATCGATCGAAGCCTGCCACCGCTTCTGCAGGAGAACGCGCGGGTAGCCGCGCACAAAGGAGACCGGATCGGAGAAGGAAGATCGGTCCGAGGAGTGGATCACCAGAGCCCCTTGGACACGAAGGGCGTGGTGGCGGAAGAGGCCGGGCAGAAACAGGCTGGCCGAACCGGCGTTCAGCCGGACCGGTTCGCGGTTGGGAGTCAGACTGCGACGATGAATTAGACTGAGCGACCAGCCGCTGCGAATCCCGGCATCGAGAACCGCCCGGCGGCGGACCGCCGTGAAGGTTCCGAAAACGGTCGCGGACGATCTGAATGCCGGCAACGAATCCAGGCCCCAAGAGCGGATGCCGTCGAGATGAATCCCCGTTACCAGCGACCTCGCCCAGGGGCCGGAGGAGAGATTCAGGGGAACGGCAAGGGACAGACGCGCGGTTCCTTCCCGCCAATACTCACGCCGGTCTTCCTCCTCTCCCGGTCGCAAGACACTCCGCCCCCCTCCCGAAAGACGGAAACCGACCACCGGCCACCAAGCCCGATAATCGACTCCCAGGGAAAACCCCAGCGTTTTCTCGTCGGTACGGTAGCCGACGGCGGCCGAAGCGGAGGCGCGGCCGAGGATGTCATCGGCGAGGACAAGGGCTCCCAGTCCGGCATCCGTGGATGCCGGCAGCCAGCTGTGGATGCGGAAATCGCGACCAGAGCGGTAATCGGAGATTTTGTAATCGGCTCCATCGGGAACGGCTACCGGAATTTCCGCTCCCTCCTGCCGGACGATCGCCATCGCTTCGGCCATATCGGCAGCCTGAGTCGGCTCGGGTCGCCAGTGGTCCGGGTCGAGAGTGATCTCGGCTAGTTCATAGCCGCGGGCAGTATAGCGGCTGAAGAGAAGAAAGCGGCCATCAGGGGTGAGCGCCGGATAGACGGCGCCGAAATCCGTTACCGTCACTTGAAACCGCTTGCCGGTGGCCCGCTCCAGGGCATGGATCTCGTTCCGTCCGGAACGGGGGCTGATGTACAGGATGAACCCTCCCCAGAAACATGGTTGGTCGATCAGGTCGGGATTGCAAGGGATCACCGTTTCTACGCGATTTCGTTGCCGATTCCAGATGAGCAACGAGCGGCCGGCCGCCGCCTGAGCGATCCAGGCCAATTCCCCGCCGTCGGCCGACCAGCAGGGAGCGAGGATCGACGCTGCCCCCGAATCCGGGATCCGATCGATGATCCGGCCGTTGCCGGGATCGATCAGGACTATCTCGAATTTGCCGCCGGCCGCCGCCACCGCGGCCACCGTCTTCCCATCCGGAGAAATAGCCGGGCTCATGGCCCGCAACCGCCGGGGCAATCGGGTCATCTTCCCGCTTTCGACATCCAGGATCACCACCTGGGCATCGATCACTTTTCCCCAGCGGACATGGGGCCGCAGTTCCTCCCAACCGGCTTTGCCCCCTCCCAAAGAAACCAGTGTGCCACCCGGCTCGGCCGGCGCGAACCACTTCACGATCCGTTCCCGGCCATCCGGAGATATCCGCACCAGCATGGGGGGATCCCCCAGGCCGTATTTCTGGGCCAAGATCGTACCATCGGCCAGGTACCGTCCATTGAGGTAGTGAGTGGCATCCTTCTTTTCAGGGATGGCGATCGTTCGGCCGGGAAACGGAAAACCACTTTCCCGCGTTCGGGACCACTCCCGTAAGCGGTCATCGACCAGTTGCCGGTACAACTTGTCGACGGTCACTCCCGTCTCCGCCCGCAACGCCAGGGAGAAGCCATCGAGCAGATTCCCTGGCTCCAGGCAGGCGCGGTCGATCACCCGGTTCCAGACATCGGCCCCGAATCGTTCCCGGGCCGCCTGGACCATCAGAAAACCGAAACTGTAGGGATTGAGGAAATAGCGGCGGTACGATCCGAAATAGGCCTGTTCATAGGAGAAACGATTCCCGGCCAGCAGTTGCGCTTGTGCCGGTGCGAGAAAGGCGGGCTCGCGCCCGCGACCACCGGTCGTCCAGGCGGTTTCGGCGACCACCGCATCGCCCTCCCAGAACCAGTAGGGAACGAGCAGCATCGACACCGCGCCCCGCCCCACCTCCCCGAACATTCGGGCGGCCAGGGTGGTGATCCCCTGGTTGAACTTGGTGAACTGGATCATGTGCCGCCCCTCGTGAACGGCAAGCATCAACGGCCAATCGAGATCACCGTCCATCCCCGTACGGGGCGGATAGAGATACCACTCACTCCGTTTCGGCGCCAGGGTCACATAGCCGTTGGCTGCCATCGTCTGGTCGTTGAGGATCAGGGGGAAGCATTCGACCGGAGCCGTCAGCGTCCGGCGGAGCGGACCAGCAAGGGCATCGAGCCGGGCGGCGATGCGGCGGGCCTCTCCGGCCAGGTAATCGGGAAAAATCAACCGGTGGCCGGATGCGATCAGCGTTTTCCAGCGCAATCCCGGCGGGAATTGGTCCTGGTCCGTCGTCTGACCCGGTAGAAATCCCGCCATGAAACCACTCACCAACAGCAGAAAAATCAATGCTCTCCCGTTCATCGCGCCTGCACCCGAACCGCAAACGCCCTGGAGTTACATGAATCGTTCAAACCGTTCCTTTTTCGCCTTACAGATGGGGCAGATCTCAGGCGGCTGCTCCCGGGCGCAGAGATAGCCGCAGACCTTGCAGCGCCAGACCGGCAATGGCAATGCCTGGATGCCGGCCGCGGCCTTCCCGGTCGACGATACGCCTTCCTTTCCCCGTTCTTCGGGCGGCGGCCGTCGTTCGGGGATCGATCGGGCAGTCTGTTTCCCCTCGGCCACCTCCCGGGAAACGTAGAGGGCACAATAACAGGCTCCAAACTCGGTCAGATCGGGGTCACGGTAATCACAGGGGCAGATGATATCGAGGTCGTCCGCTTTTTTCCCGGCCGCCAGGCGGCAGGGGCAGGCCCAGTACCCGTAGCGGTTCTCGTTGATCATGAGAGATTCGACCAGCGCCTTGGTGATGGTCTCGTCGGGATTGAGGTAATACCCGGCCGCCTCGGCCTCCCGTTTCAATCTCTGATAGAGCCGCTCGATCTCCCCGGCTTCGATCCGCACCGGCTGGTTCATGAGCCGATCGCCTCGCGGATCTTCTTCTCGTCGTATCCCAGCACCACCCGCTCTCCGTCGAAGACCAGGGTTGGGAAGGAGCCCTTGGGATTCCATCGCCGCACTTCCTTCATAACCTCGTCCTTGTCGTCTTCACTCAGCAGGTCGACGTCAATGTACTCGTAGGCCGCCCCCATGTTGTTGAGGAGGTTCTTGGCCATCTTGCACCAGACACAGGTGCTCAGGGCATAGACTATGATACCGCACCGCTTTTCCCCATCCACGCGAATCGTCTCAATCATGCGTTCTCCTATTGGTCGATTATACTCGCCGGATTCCCGAAAAGTCAACTTCAGATAGGAATATCAAGGTTTTTTTCGTATTGAATTCATTCTAAATCAACTATCAATCAAATACTTTCTTCCAGAAAAAATAAGTCCTTTTTGAGCAATTCGCCTTCGTTGAGGACTCCCTGCTTGAAACGAAATGGAACCAGATGCAATCCATACGAATCTCCGGCTTTGGAAAAATAGTAAAACTCGAGCATACTCATTTATCCAACCTATAAGCCATTCCACTTTTTTAAACATTTCAGAAATATTATGATCAGAATTCGCTGAATGGATTTCAATCCAATCAATTCTTTCTGGATTGCCCCTTAGATTTACACCAATCCCATAATCCCATCGACAAGCATCCGGAAATTTTCTTTCCAAACTTGAATCTAAATCGATACTCCCAGATACTATTCCTGGACGAGAGCATATAATCATTTTCCTATGGATCCTTTTTAATGCAAGTAGTTCTGAGCAAAATGATTTTTCCAAGCCAGGGATTTTTTTTACTGCATCTTCAAACGTAAGACTTTTCTTCTTCATTGATTGTTTCTGCTAACAGCTTCAGCAACAATATCAGCAACACGCCCGCTGAATTCGCTTAGTCCTCCCCATCCCGATTCAATGATCTTTTCGGATGAAGGGTCAAGATCAGTTATATCCCTGGTTGTGCCTTCCCCTCTGTCAAAATAATGAACCTTCATGTTTTTTTTATAAATCTCATTCGACATTTTCAACAAATATGGGTCCTTTTTCACTTGGAATATTTTTAATAGGTTTTGGGATTCTGCCTGATTCTCTTTCAGCATTTTTATTGCCCATACTACATCCAACACATGCGGAGAATGTGTTGAAAGGCAAATTCGATACCCTCTTGATAATAGATCCAGTATCAAAAGTAAAACCGCAGAAATTGCTTGCGGATGAAGCCCCATTTCCAATTCTTCTATGATAATCCAATCAATTTCCTTCTTTTTTGTAGTTCTCCCGGCCGGAAGAAGCCAATACAATCCAAGCAGCAATGGAACAAACTCTCGCTGTCCTGCTGACCAAACCATAAATGGAAGATTTTCCTCATGGTTTTCAAGGTTCAAAATGAACCTTTTTTGCAACCTGGAACGGTCAATTTTCAACGCCATATTAGAAAAAATCGACTCTTCTAATTTCTCTCGGACGCTTCCCTTTAAGCGATTTGTTTTCGGAAATAGCGGGATATCGGCAATTGTTGCTTCAGTTAATAAACGAAGCTTTTCACTAAATTCTCTAACCACAAAAGGATCTCCCGCATTATAGTCAGAAAAAGGACGAGGCCATCCATCTCTCATGGCTAATACCCTTTGGGCCGGGACAAAAAACACAGATTCACTTTTAGCTGATGTCTTTCCTTTTATCATTTCCTCGATGTTTATTGTATTCTCCTTCCAGACCACCTTACTTTTCTCTGTATTCCATATTCCATTCATACCTTCCCCAAAATAAACATCAAAAAAACTCTTTATTTCCTTAATCTTTTCTTTTGTACCACCATGTTTCAAAATTTCATTTTTTATCTGAGCCGAATCGATAAGCAGTTTCAATAACTGCAACAGAATACTCTTACCGGTTGCTTGAGGTCCAACAAAAACAGTTAGATCCCCGAAATCAATATTAGCGTTTTGTATTTGCCCAATATTTTCAACTTTCAGGTTTATCTTTTTTTTCATTCTCATCTCCTTTTTCATTATACAGGTTTCATTTCCAAAAAAAAAGAAAATGAGCATCCATTACACTTTTCTCGTTAAACTCAATCGAAATCGGGGGTGAAGCCCAGGGAGCGGCGGGCGTTTTCCCGTTTTTCTGCGGCGCCGAAACCGTTGACGCCGAGCGACTCCAGCGCCGAGACGGCGAGGAGGGAGGCCAGATCACGCTCGCCGAGGTGAGTCTTCATGATGAACTCCTCGAGGCTGCCGTATCCAGGACCGCGCCGCTCGACGATCGTCGCCGCCAGCTTTTCGCCCACCCCCTTGATGAACATCAGCCCGGTGCGCAGCCCCGCCTCCTCCTCGCCGAAGCCGAGTCCGCTGCGGTTGACGTCAGGGGGGAGGATCGGGATCCGCCACTGCCTGGCCTCCTCGATGTACTGGGGAAGCGGGTAATAGCCGCCGCCGGCATTGATCAGCCGTCGGAAAAAGGTCAGGGTCCGGCGGCGCTTCATCCAGGCCGAGAGGTAAGCCGAATAGGCGTAGGACGCGCTGTGGGCCTGGCAGAAAGCATAGAGGGAGAAATCTCCGGCCACTTTCCAGAACAACTCCAGGTCGGGCCGCGGCCAGCCCCGGGCCGCCCCCAGGGTGAAAAATCCCTGCCGGTACTCCTCCCGCTCCGCTTCCCCCCCTTTTTTCTTGAGCAGCCGCCGCACCCGCTCCGCCGTTTCCAGGCCCCAGCCGCAGACGTGGTGCACCAGCAGCGAGACCTGTTCCTCGTAGATCAGCACGCCGCGCGTCCGCGGAAATATCTTTCCCAGAAACGGGTGGGGCGGCGGGCGGCGGTCCAGGTAGATCGCCTTCATGCCGGAGCGGGCCGGGCCGGGGCGGATGATGGCCAGGCAAACGGTCAGGTCCTCGATGGTTTCGGGAAGGGCCCGGCGCAGGTTCTCCCGGGCCAGCGGGCTCTCGAGCTGGAAACATCCGATGGTGCGGGCCGAACGGATCATCTCCCAGACATCGGCCTCGTCCCAGGTGACTCCGGACCGCTCCGGGGCGACCGCGACCGGTGAAACGACATCGAAACCGCGTACGCCGAGCAGGTCCAGTTTGAACACCTTCAGCCGCTCCACCGCCTCCTTGTCCCAGACGACCTGGGGGAACCCCTGTGGCGAAACAGCCAGGGGAAAGCAGGTCCGGGCCGGTTCGCGGCAGAAGACCAGGCCGCCGACATGCAGCGACAGTTCCTTGTAGACGCCGTCGAGCCGGGAAGCGGCGCGGTGGAGGGCGGCCGTCGTGCCCTCGCCCGTTTCCCCGAGTTCGCGCGGGACGGCGAACATCGGCAGGGAGCGGGTGAGGCCGTGCGCCTCATCGGGGTTGTAGCCGGCGCAGCGGGCCGTTTCATAGAGCGCCGAGCGGGCGCCGAAGAACTTGTGGGTCGAGACGAAGGCCACCCGGTCCCGATAGCGGGAAAAGATCCAGGCGAAAACCTCCGGCCGCCGCGAGGACTCGATGTCGATATCGATGTCGGGGAGGTCGTCGCGCAGGCTGTTGACGAAGCGTTCGAAGATCAGGCCGGGAGAAGACGACGGGTGGATGCGGGAGACGCCGAGCAGGAACAGGAGCAGCGAGGAGACGCCGGAGCCGCGCAGGTGGTAGTAGATCCCCTGGCGGCGGCAATGGTCGGCGACCTCGGCGGCGGTCCGGAAACAGCCGGCGAAGCCCAGCGATTCGATCACCCGCAACTCGTGGAAGGCCCGCTGGGCGTCGGCGGCCGGGGCCCGGCGCGCCGCCAGGGCCCGCTCGATCCGCACCGCCAATTGCGGTTCGGGGCGGATGTCGGCCGGTTCCAGGCGGTCGAAGAGAAAGCCGCACCGCTCGGCCAGGTGCCAGGTGTTGGCCATGGCCTCCCGGCCCGCCTCGCCCCAGCGCCGTTCGATGGCCCGGGCCGGGATCCAGCCGTCCAACCGCACATCCAGGCGCAGGGCCTCCTGCAGGGGCAGGTGGCGAAAAACCGCGGCCGCAATGCGATAGCGGTCAGGGTCGCCGAGCCAGCGGAGGGGGTTGGCCCAGACCAGGGGGATGCCCAGCTCCCGGGCCCAGTCGACCAGCCAGGCCGGGCTGCGCCACTCCAGGCCGAGATGAAACAGGCCCGGACCGCATTTCGTCCGCAGCCGCCGCAGGTGCCGGCGGTCGGTGCTGCGCGGCAGGAACACCGCCGCCGCCTCCTCGACCGGCCGGAGCAGGCGGCCGTCCAGGGAGGCGAGGAGCGAGCCGTAGCCGCGCCGGCTCAGGGGAAAGAGCAGCAGGTCGCCCTTTTCCCGGAGGCGGATTTCCACCCCCGGCAGCGGTTTCTGGCCGTGGCGCGCCGCCTCGGCGGTGAAGCGGTCCCAGGCGATGAGGCTCAGGGGGTCGCAGACCGGCAGCCTTTGGCATCCTTTCTTTTCAAGGGCCGCCGCCAGTTCGGCCGGGTCCACCGCCCCCTCCCCCTGGGAGTAGACCGAGTAGACGCGTATGGGCAGATAATCAAGCATGGGGAAAACCAGATTCGTGCGTCATGCCGATCCATTCTATTTGGTCAGCGAGGCGGTCTTCAGGACCAGGCCCTCGCGTTCCACCGGGTAGAGGCTCTCCAGGAGCAGCTCCCGGCCGGTGAAGACCGAGGCGAAACCGAACCGCGCCTTGGCCCGGCTGACCCCCTCGCTCAGTTGCTCGTCGCGCAGGCAGACGAACGGCAGCAGGCCGCGCCCCTCCACCAGGTCCTCGACCTTCACCCCCACCAGCCGCAGGGGCCGTTCTTTCCCCTTCAGGAGGCCGTTCAACAGGTCCCGGGCCGTCCGCCACAACTGGACATGGGAGTAGGTGGGAAAGACGAGGCGCGAGCGCCGCGTGAAGGTGGTGAAATCGCTGAAGCGCACCTTGACCTCGATGCGGCCGGCATAGACTTTCTCCTCCTGGAGGTGGACGGCCAGGCGGTCGACCAGGTAGGCGAGGTGGGCCAGCAGCATCCCCCGTTCCGCGATATCCTCGGGGAAGGTGGTCTCGCGGCTGAAGCTCCGGGTTTCGGGCTCGCGCCGGCCCGGCGCAGAGGCGCCGCTGCCGGAGGCCGACAGGGCGGCCTGAAAGGAATCGCCGCACACCCGTTTCCAAAGAGAAAAATACCGTCTCTGCAGGTCGCGCATGCGCCGCACCCCCAGCCCCTGGAGCATGAAGGCGGTCTGGGGGCCGATGCCGGGGATCTTCTCCACGGCCAGGCCGGAGATGAACTCGGTCTCGTGCAAAAGCCAGAAAAATCCTCCGGGCTTGGCCGCCTCGGTAGCCAGTTTCGCCCCCAGGCGCGAACCGCCCAGTCCGGCCGACACGTTCAGGCCGATCTCCCGTTCCGCCTCGCGCTTGATCCGCTCCGCCAGTTGATAGACCGATGCGCCGAGGTAACGGCTGCCGCCCAGGTCGACGTAGGCCTCGTCCACCGAGACCGCCTCGACCAGCGGGGAAAAACGCCGCAGGCAGACGAAAAACCGGTGCGAGATGTCGCTGTAGATGTGGTAGCGGCCGCGCAGGAAGATCCCCTGCGGGCACTTCTTGGCCGCCGTGCGCAGGGCCATCCCCGAGTGGACGCCGAATTTCCGGGCCTCGTAGGAGGCGGTGCAGACCACCCCCCGCTCGTGGGCCAGGCCACCAACGATCACCGGCTTGCCGCGCAGGGCCGGATTGAGCCGCACCTCGACGGCGGCGAAAAAGGCATCGATGTCGAGGTGGAGGATGCGCGGCGGATTCATGGTCAACGGTACTTGCGCAGCACGCCCACCACCCGGCCCACCAGTTCGAAGGCGGCGTGGATGGGAGAATAATCGGGGTTTTCGGGGGCCAGGAAAAAGGCGGCCCCCTCCTTTTTCAATCGTTTCAGGGTGATCGACCCGTCATCGAGGCGGGCCACGACCATCTCGCCCGCCTCGGCCCGGCCGGCGCGGCGGATAACGACCAGGTCGCCCTCCTGGATGTAGGCGTCCTTCATGCTGTCGCCGCGCACCCGCAGGGCCAGGATATCGTCGGTCTTCTCGGCCATCCAGGCGGGAAGCTCCACCGCCTCGCCCAGCCCCTCGAAGACCTCCAGGGGCGAGCCGGCCGGTACGACCCCCACCAGGGGCACCTGGCGGCCCGCGGACGCCGGCTTCCAGGCGCGGCCCCGCCGCAGCAGCACGCCCCGTTCGGCCAGCCGTTCCAGGTAGGCCTGGACCGTGGCCGGCGAGGAGAGGCCGGCGGCCCGGGCGATCTCGCGCACGGTGGGAAACCGGCCTTCCCGGTTCACCAACTCCTGGATGGCCTGCCAGACCTGGTTCTGTTTTTTAGTCAACTTTTGTTCGCCTTTTGTTCGCCTTCATATAGTAATATAAAAATCCCCCCCCGTCAACAGGGACATCGGGATTAAACGGAGCGATTTTGGAACCCGCCACCCTGCATCCAGAATCCTGGACAAAGACCCTCGACTTCAATATACTGAGCGGATGAATTTGACACTGATCCTGGGCATCATCGGTTTTGTCCTGCTCGTCGTCGTCCCCGGCCTGTGGCTGAACCATATCCGCAAACCGACGCGGGGGCCGCGGATCGCAAAATTCAAGAGACCCCAAAAAGCCCTGCTGGTGATCGACCTGCAGGAGGATACCACGGGGCCGGAGAGCAAGGTCTCCCCGCCCTATCACCGGGCCGGAGAGGTGATCGGCGAGGTCAACCGGCTGATCGAGACGGCCCGGGAGCGGAACTTCCTGGTCCTTTACATCCGCCAGGAATTCACCGGTTTTCCCGGGAT
>Ga0105099_10000419_pt1 | contig 29094 bp, 30 predicted proteins | sample PPLLak3cmMay2015_2_FD_79138 | JGI IMG/M metagenome (GOLD analysis project Ga0105099, IMG submission 79138) | Freshwater sediment microbial communities from Prairie Pothole Lake near Jamestown, North Dakota, USA - PPLs Lake P8 Core (1) Depth... | ecosystem: Environmental > Aquatic > Freshwater >... | reverse complement strand
CTCCTGTCCCACGTCGAAGACAGTCACGATGGCGGGATGATTCAGCCGTGCGGAAGCCCTCGCTTCAAGCAGAAACCGGTTGAGAAACTGGGTTTTTGTTTTTTCGTCGATGAGCGAATTGACCGTAATGATTTTAACGGCAAGTTTACGAAGCAGCACAGGATCTTCGGCCAGATACACCTGTCCCATGCCCCCGGCGCCGAGGGTTTTGAGAACGACATACCTGCCGAATTTTTTCGCAGCCGCTTCCTTTTTATCCATGGGGTTTGTTGTCATACTATTATATACTGAAAACAGGGAACTCCCGTTAAACAACTCCTCCGGCAAAGCCTGAAATGCAACAAATCGAATGGTATGTTTTGCCGGATACGATACAATGCCGTGCAGGTGTTATTCCTGCAGCATCCACATTCATCCTGAAACCGAACTGCCAGATAAAAATATACTTATCGCTCTTCGGGGATGCTGAGGGTTGCTTTTGAAAAGATTTTTCCATGTCTGTCCGGAGAATAAACAAAATTTTACAGGCGGATACTCTCAACCGCCGCCGACAAGGCGCACGATCTCAAGGCGGTCATTTTCTTTCAAACAGACTTCGTGCCATCTCTCTTTTTTAACGATTGCCTTATTACGCTCAATGACGATATGATCGGTGCTGATACTTTTCAGCCGAAGATACTCTTTCAGCGGAAGCGTATCCGGCACCTGTTCGGGTTTGCCGTTCACGATTATGTTCATACAGTCCCTGTTTGTTCCCCGCGTGAATGGACCATACTCTATGCGTGCGAGGCGTTAAGCGCCTCGTCCAGAGCATCAATAAGGTCACCGCTATTTTCGATACCGATTGAAAGCCGTATAAGATCAGGCGTAAGACCGCCCTGCTTCTGCTGCTCTTCGCTGAGCTGCGAATGGGAGGTGCTTGCCGGGTGCAGAATCAGGCTTTTCGCGTCGCCGACATTTGCAAGGTGCGAAAACAGGCTGATGGTGTCGATCAGTTTCACCGCTGCATTGTATCCACCTTTCACGCCGAAAACAACCATACCGCCAAACCCGTTTTTCAGGTATTTTTTTGCGGTTGGATATGCAGGGTCGGTCTCCAGTCCCGGATAGCGCACCCACGCCACATGCGTGTGGCTTTTAAGAAATTTTGCCACAGCCAGGGCATTTTCGCAGTGTTTCCGCATGCGCAGAGGCAGCGTCTCGATACCCTGCAGGAATATCCAGGCGTTATCGGGAGAGATGCATGCGCCAAGATTCCGCAGCGGGACAAGCCGCATGCGCAGAATAAACGCGAGCGGATTCAGCCCGCCAAGGTCATGCGCATATCTGATCCCGTGATACCCTGCATCAGGTTCGTTATACAGCGAGAATTTCTTATCTGTCCAATCAAATTTCCCACTGTCCACGACGATTCCGCCGATTGCGCTGCCATGACCGCCGAGCCATTTGGTCAGGGAGTGAACGACAATGTCTGCGCCGTGCTCGAAGGGCCGGAGCAGATACGGCGTTGTAAAGGTGGAATCAACGATCAGCGGCAGATGATGCTTTTTCGCAATTTTGGCGACAGCTTGGATATCGGTGACACCCAGCACCGGATTGCCGATTGTTTCGATATATAAAGCCCTTGTTTTTTCGTTGATAACTTTCTCATATTCATCCGGGTTTGCATGGTCGACGAACCGTACTTTTATATTAAATTGCGGCAAAATACAGTCGAACATTGTATAGGTGCCGCCGTACAGGTTATTGGATGAGACGATTTCATCGCCGCTTTTACATATATTAATAATCGAGTAGAATATCGCTGATGTGCCGGAAGCCAGTGCCAGCGCAGCAGCACCTCCCTCAAGCGCCGCAACCCGCTGTTCCAGGATATCCTGCGTAGGATTCATAAGGCGGGTGTAGATGTTTCCAAGTTCTTTAAGCGCGAAGAGATTTGCGGCATGTTCCGTGTTTTTAAAAATGTAGGAACTTGTCCTGTACACTGGAACACCGCGTGATAATGTTGCTGGATCCGGCGTCTGGCCGGCATGAAGCGCCAATGTTTCGAAATGATAGTTTTTGTTTGTCATCAGGTAACCGCCTTTAAACAATATTAATAAAATAGTTCCTGGCAAAAAAATCAAGGCATCAATATCGCCTGACATGTACAGGGGTTAAAAACCTGCTTTTTTTATAATAATTATTGTTTATAATGTTTATAATTATTAATAACTAAATATAATCATATTGCCTGATAAAAGTCAAACCAATATGCATGAATTATGGTACTTATAAAAATATTGCACGGTTTAAATACGTTTTTATTTATTTTGATTCAGCCTTATCAAGGAACAGTTACTCACACTGTCTGCATCTGATCCAGGCACATATTTTCTTTTGGGATATCAAAATTCACGACAATCGAACAGAAAGCCTCTGTCATTTATGAAAGGTTTTTTCATCACCGGGACAGATACCGGTATCGGCAAAACATACGTGAGCCGTCTGATCGCGGACTCGCTTGCCCATACTCTTCCGGTCAGCTATTTCAAACCGGTGCAATCGGGTGCGGAGCGTGACGGGCAGGGGGCGCTTCGCGCGCCTGATTTTGAGTATGTCATGGCTGGCAAAGCCCAGCAAACCTATGAACAGGCTATACATGTCCCCTATCTTTTTGAGCCCGCCTGCTCGCCCCATCTTGCTGCGGAAATGTCCAATACGGTCATCGACCTTGCCTATATAATGCGGTGTTATAACCTTGTTGCCGAGTCTGTATCGTGCATGCTGGTTGAAGGCGCAGGAGGACTCTACGTTCCTTTAAACAGACAGAAATACATTATCGATATAATCGGCCTGTTTGAATTGCCGGTAATACTGGTAACCGCAAACAGGCTGGGTACATTGAACCATACTTTTCTGTCCATAAAGGCCCTGCAGAGCTATGGATACCGGGTTGCCGGCGTCGTGCTGAATGAATACAGCGGCGAAAGCGTACCCTCTATACGCGAGGATAATAAAATAACGATCGCGCGGTATATCGAACCCATACCGCTTATCGATATCAACTTTCAACAGACTGAAAATGAATGTATGAGGGAGTTATTCAATGACCTGCTCGAACAACAGCAATAAAAATATCTGGTTTCCGTTTACCTATCACTCTGACCTGAATACCTATCCGCCGATTGTCATTGAGCGCGGCGCGGGACTTTATCTCTACGACGCCTGCGGTAAAGAATACATCGACGGCATAGGCTCCTGGTGGGTGAGTATTTTAGGGCATTGCCACCCGGAAATATCCGCTGCCATCCATCAACAGTTAGACAAGCTGGAACATGTGATTATGGCAGGGTTTGTCACGCCTCCCGCGCTGCGGCTCGGCGAGCTTCTGCAAAAGGTCCTGCCGCGCGGCCTGACCCGCATCTTCTATTCCGACGACGGATCAACCGCTGTCGAGGCGGCACTCAAAATCGCTCTTCAATACCACGTACTCAAAGGCGACGCGAAGCGGAAACGCTTTGTTGCCCTGGGCTTCGGTTATCACGGCGACACGCTCGGAGCAATGTCGGTCGGATCCATCCCCGCGTATCATACGCTGTTCCACGAACAGTTCAGCCGTCAGTTATATACCGATCAGCCCAATTGCTTCCGCTGTCCCTGCAACAGACAAAAAGAGACCTGTTCTGCCGAATGTATGGATTCGCTTGAGACCATTCTCGCGCGGGAGGGCGGAACAGTCGCCGCCTTTATTTTCGAGCCTATGGTTCAGGGCGCGGCAGGCATGCGCATCTACCCTGCAAAGGTTCTGAAAAAGGCCTTCGAGATATGCGCCCGCCATAAAATATTGACAATAGCAGATGAAATCGCCATGGGATTCGGCCGCACCGGAACCTTTTTCGCCTGCGAGCACGCCGGGGTTGTTCCCGATATCATGTGCGTTGCCAAAGGTCTGACCGGCGGCTACCTTCCCCTGTCGGTCACCGCGGTACGAGAGTACATCTATGAGGAATTTCAGGGGGATTTTCAATCCGACCGGATTTTCTGTCACGGTCATTCGTTCACGGGAAATCCGCTCTGCGCAGCTGCTGCATGCGCAACGCTTGAAATATTCATCCGCGACAACCTTCCGGCGGGTGTTCACGCAACCATGGCCTATTTCCGGGAACAACTTGAACAGTTCAGGGAGATTGCCCTGATCGGGGAGGTACGATCCATAGGAATGATCGGCGCGCTGGAATTCGTCGCGAACCGTAAAACAAAAGAGCGCCTTCCCGCACATAAACGCACCACCTTCTCTATCGCCCGCCGGGCAATTGAAAAGGGATTATTAATCCGCCCGCTGGGTGATATAATCTATTTTATCCCGTCATTGCTGATAACACGGGGCCAGATCGACACGATGTTTGCGCTGGCGCGGGAATCCATCGAGGAAATCATTCATGAACAGTACGACACTGTATAACCGTATAGTAAAAGAACTGCAACAGCGGCGGGAAAAGCACCTCTTCCGCAGGACAGCGCCGTACCTTTCCGATGCATGCGTCGACCTGTCGTCCAACAGTTACTGCAATCTTCAGGCGGTCGAAGAAATCAGCGAACAGGCCCTGGCTCTGTGCAAAGGCAAAATCTCCGGCAACCTCGCCTCGCGGCTTATTTCAAGCTATTCGCCGCTCTACGAGGAACTGGAGCACGAGGTCGCCCAGTGGAAAAAAACCGAAGCCGCGCTTGTCTTTAATTCCGGGTATGCTGCAAACATCGGCATCATTCAGGCCGTCGCCTCCCGCAGCACCGAGATCTATTCGGACCGCCTGAACCATGCCTCCATTATTGACGGCATACGGTTGTCCGGCGCCGTTTCCATGCGGTACAATCACAACGATCACCAGGAGCTGGCCCGGCTTTTATCTCGATCAAACGCCCAGGAGAAATTGATCGTGACGGACACCGTTTTCAGCATGGACGGCGACATGGCTCCGCTGCAGCAGATTTGCGAGTGCGCCCGGCGGTTTGATTGCATGGTCATGATCGACGAAGCCCACGCATCGGGAATTTTCGGGAAATCCTTAAGCGGGTGCGCGGAAATGGCAGGCGTTGAAAAGGACGCAGCCATCCGCATGGGCACCATGAGCAAAGCGATCGCGGGGCTTGGCGGATTTTTTGCCGGTGATACAACGATGCGGGATTACCTGGTCAATCATTGCCGGAGCCTTATCTATTCCACCGCGCTTCCCCATGTTGTGCTGGCCTATAACCTGGCCTCCATCAGGTACATTCGCAGACACCCGGAGCTTGGCCCCTCCGTCCTGTCGAAAGCGGCGCTGCTGCGAAAAAAACTGCAGGAAGCAGGTTTTGACACCCAGCAGTCAACCTCGCAGATTATTCCGTGCATGATCGGCGACGAAGAGAAGACGGTTGCGCTCTCGAACCGGCTGTTTTTGTCCGGCTTCAAGGTTCCGGCCATCAGGCCGCCGGCAGTGCCTGCTGGTACTGCCCGGTTGCGGTTTTCTGTTCATAACGGAATATCGGAACAGGCGATCAACGAGCTGTGCAGCCTTATGAGCGCATGGAAGGAGGAGCAGAACCATGTCTTACATTAATCTGTTGCCGAATTATCTACGCAATACGAGTATATCCTTTCAAAGCATAGTTTTTTTTCGTCCTTCGTCCTCGTCCCTCCTCCTCGTCCTCGAAAATAAATTGAATTTTATTCGTCAAGAACGAGGGACGAGCAGGATTACAAATGATATTTTCGGCTTTGCCGGATGAGGCGGATCGGTCTCTGATGCAATCGAGGCCTCTGCACGCTGCCGGCCGTCTGTTTTTGCGTATGAACATAGCGAGGTTATAAGGAGAAATACTATATGTCTGAACCGCTGTTTGAAAAAGCGAGGCTGTTGTACCAGAAAGCATTGGGTGACGCCATACAGGAGCCCGATATGGACGAGGTCATTGCATGGCCGGAAGAACAACTCTCCGTTCTGTTCGCGTGTACCGATCAGCTTCGGCGTCATTTTTTTAAACATACTGTGCAGCCGTGCACGTTGCTGAATATCAAATCCGGCAACTGTTCCGAAGATTGCGCGTTTTGTTCGCAATCCTCGCACAACAATGCAGCTATCACCAAAAAAGGGCTCTCTTCCGCCGAAGAGATCATTCAATCGTTTCAGCATGCGCATAAAAACAACCTCTCGTTCTGTGTCGTTTCCAGCGGTAAAAGGCTCTCCCCGGGAGAAGTGCGTCAGGTTGCAGAGGCGCTCCACACCTGCGGGCACCCGACTCACGCCTCGCTGGGAATTCTGTCGGACGATGATTTTAAAATACTGAAAGAGGCCGGCGTTTTCTGTTATAATCACAACCTTGAAACAAGCAGAAACCACTTTGGCTCGATAGTAACGACCCATACCTACGACCAGCGGGTTGATACCGTAAAACGCGCAAAAAAGGCGGGGCTGAAGGTATGCTGCGGAGGTATTTTCGGGCTTGGCGAGACATGGCAGGACCGGAAGGCGCTCTGCAGGGAGCTGAAAACCCTGGATGTTGACACAATACCATTGAATTTCCTCAATCCCATTCCCGGCACGCGGATGCATAAGCCACAGGAGAGCGCCTGGGATTTTCTCAAAATCGTTTCGCTGTTTCGACTCTGCCATCCGTCTAAAACAATCAAGGTGTGCGGCGGCAGGGAACTGCACCTGGGCAAACTGCAGATACTGATGTTCTATGCAGGGGCAAACGGGTATGTGTCGGGCGGCTACCTGACAACATCAGGCGACGGCATCGAATCCGACGATCTCATGATCCGTACGCTGGGGCTGGAAAAGGCGTATCAGTAAACCGATATACACAAAGGGCGGCATTTCTATGAAAATTGCGGTAGGCATGAGCGGCGGTGTCGATTCTTCCGTCGCTGCCCTGCTTCTGAAGCAGGCGGGGCACGAGGTTGTCGGCGCCATCATGAAAATCTGGGGCGGCGGATCCGCCCCTGACGCCGGCATGAGAAATGCCTGCTACGGTCCCGACGAGGAGGATGACGTCAGGGATGCGGCGGCGGTCTGCTCGTTTCTGGGTATCCCGCTGCAGGTCATCGATTGTTCCGCACAATATAAAGACATCGTTCTCGATTATTTCAGCAGGGAATACTGCGACGGCAGGACGCCCAATCCCTGCGTGGTGTGCAACAAACACCTGAAGTTCGGCATCCTGCCGGATCTGCTTGCGAAAAGCGGCATTACCTTTGACCGTTTCGCGACCGGCCACTACGCACAGGTTGACTACGACGAAAAGACCCGCCGCCCTGTTCTTAAAAAAGCCTGCGACACGGCAAAAGACCAGACCTATTTCCTGTACCGGCTTTCGCCGGAGCAACTCGCAACACTGGTGTTTCCCCTGGGGAAACTTGAAAAAACCGCAGTACGCACCATTGCCGCAAACGCCGGACTCCCGGTTCATGACAAGGAAGAGAGCCAGGATTTTTACTGCGGCGATTATGCGGACCTGATACATGCAAAAGAGAACGGCAACGGCGCTATTGTCGATATTCACGGTAAGCGGGTCGGCACCCATACCGGTATATGGAACTATACGGTGGGCCAGAGAAAAGGCCTGGGGGTTTTCCAGAAAAATCCGCTGTATGTTGTTTCGATAAACGCCCAAAGGAATGAAATCGTGGTGGGTGAAAAGGAGCTCTTGTACGCCAAAGGGCTGCGTGCGGCTGATGTGAATATGATCGCTGCTACCCTGCCCCCGCGGGTGAGTGTAAAAATACGCTCCAACTCCAGGGAAGTTCCTGCCGCGGTTATAGCCGGCCACGAAAAAGAGATCGTCGTGACCTTTGACCAGCCCCAGTTTGCGGTAACACCCGGCCAATCGGTTGTTATATATGATAACGAGACTGTTGTGGGGGGCGGCGTCATAACGGAAGCCCTGCCGGACGCTCCCTGCATTTCACCAGAGCTTTAGATACTGTAGGAAAATTATTTACGCGGTCAGCGTAGATAATTTGACGTACAGTATCTTATTCTGCTGTTTGGCATAAAAGGTTAAAGAACTAAAGCCCCAAAGCCGTATAACATCTTACAAAAGTTTCCCCCCATAAAGGCTTTAGTCCCGCAAAGCGGGGGGACGCTGCGGCTTTGCCGGGTTCGGACTGCTAAATTTTCTCTTTTACTGATCCGGAAATCTCTTCAAGTTTTTGTTCCGAAGGGATATATTTCACTTCGAAACTGCCGGCCACCTCGCAGCCGGACTCTTTCAGATATCCCTCGATCTGCTTCACGCTCATGCTCCCCCACCCATAGGAGCCGAAAGCAAACGCTTTTCTTCCTTTGGGTGCAAGCCCTTTCAGATAGGTAAGAAACGACGCAACCGACGGAAGAATATTTTTATTCAGCGTGGGTGAGCCGACACAGATGTATTCCGCCAGTATGATCGAGGTCATAATGTCCGAAATATGCGTATGCTGAAGATTATACATTTTCGTTTTATAGCCTTTGTCGTCAAATGCCCGGTATATCGCATACGCCATTTTTTCGGTCGATTGCCACATGGAATCATACACGATCACCGCCATTTTTTCGGTCCTGTTTGTTGACCACTTTTGATATTCGCCAAGTATGCTGCCGATATACTTCCTCCAGATAAGGCCGTGGCTCGGGGCAATCGTCTCGATGGCAAGCTTTGAAGCCGCTTCCAGAGCCTTCTGCACCTGCGCCGAATACGGAAGAACGATATTCGCATAATATTTCCGCGCCTCCTCAAGGACTATTTCCAGCGGGAACTGGTCGTCGAAACGCTCCGACGAGCCGATATGCTGGCCGAACGCATCGTTTGAAAACAGCAGTTTCTCTTCGGGCATATAGCTCACCATGTTATCGGGCCAGTGAACCATGGGGGTCAAAACAAAACTCAGGCTTCTTTTTCCCAAGCTGATGCTGTCGCCGGTATTGACAACCCGATATTTCCAATCCCCGGCGTAATGCTCTTTCAGACCTTTTTCGCCGTTGGGGCTGGTGATAATGGTTGCCTGCGAAGCGTGCTTCATTATGAAAGGAAGCGACCCGGAATGGTCCATTTCAACATGATTTGCAACGACATAGTCGACACGCGACGGCTCTATCACCGAGGATATCCGCTCCAGAAGCGTATCAGAACAATAGTGCTTGACTGTATCGACAAGCGTTATCTTTTCGTCGATGATCAGATAGGCGTTGTAGGACGATCCGCGCTGGGTCAGATACCCATGGAAATTGCGCAGATCCCAGTCAACCGCCCCGACCCAATAGATATTCTCTTTAATTTTTACCGCTTTCATAGCAATCCTCCGCTTTCTTAAATCCAATAAACAGCGATCTCTTTTTCAATTTCTTTCTCAAAAAATACCAGTAATGCATGCGAGTCGAGCACGTATGTTTTTTTTATCGGTTCACATCTTTCTCTTTTTTCCTGTCCTGCAACAACCGATCTGATAATTTTCCTTTTGTCTTTAACACGCCTGCATTATCATCAATATAAGCTTCGTTCAAAGGTTTATTTTTAATTCTTTTATAATCCAGTACCTCATGCTTCACCCGCTGAATCAGCAGAGGACTGACGCTCAATGACGTTATTCCGATATCGAGAAACCGTGACGGCATTCCCGGACGCGCGGCCATTTCCCCGCAGATACAGAGCGGTTTTGCGGCGCGTTTTGCAGCGTCGCTTAACTGCGCAAGCACGCTCCAGAGTGCCGGATGTTCCGGGTTATATTCGTCCGAAACGGATTCGTTGTTCCGGTCAACCGCGAACAGGTACTGTATCAGGTCGTTGGATCCGATGCTGGCGAAATCCACCTGTTTCAGTATCGCGTCAGCCTGAATAAACGCGCTGGGTACTTCAAACATCGCACCGAACTTTACGCGGTCCGGATCGGCGTCAACGGTTGCCATGATCTCCCGCACCGCGTTGATCAACTTTTGGGATTGTGTGCTGTCGATAACCATGGGAAACAGAATGCGCACATCAGCTCCGGCGCTTAAGCGCAGCAGCGCCCTGATCTGGGCCGAAAAAATATCGACGCTTCCCAGCAGAAAACGTGATCCGCGCCAGCCGAGGGAAGGATTCTCCTCCTTTTCAATCTGCAGAAACGGCAGGCTCTTGTCGCCGCCCACGTCAAGAAGCCTGAAGGTGACCGGTTTGCCCTGCATGATCTGCACGGTTTCCGCATACAGCGCATATTGTTCATCCTCGGACAAAAGACGGTCCGCGCGCAGAAACGATATTTCGGTGCGGAACAGGCCGATACCGTCGGCGCCGGCAGCCAGGGCATGGCGAACATCTTCGATCAGGCTCACGTTGGCAAGGACTTCCACGCCGGCAGGCGTGGACAGCAGCGGCGCCTCCTGCTCCTCTTTTACTTCCTGTTCTTTGAACCGTCTGACCGTCTCCTCGTCGGGACTTACGATGACGACGCCGTTGTCACCGTCCAGCAAAACCGTGTCGCCGCAGAACACCTGTTTATAGATGCCGTGAACCCCGCTCACCGCGGGAACCCCGACCGAGCGCGCAATTATCGCCGCGTGCGACGAAACGCCGCCATGCTCCGTCACAATGCCCTTGACGTGTTCAAGATTCATGTGCACCATCATCTCGGCGGTAAGCTCCTCGGCGACAATCACCCGTTCGTTGCCCCTGGTGCAATGGGACTGGCCGTCACAACTGAAGCCGGGTTTCGTATTCAAAAGCTTGTCCAGAAGCCTGCGCTTGATCTCGCCGACATCCGTTGAACGCTCGCTGAGATATTCGTTGTCCAGCGCCAGAAATTTCTCTTCGTACCGCGAATAGACCGTTGCAACCGCGGTCTCGACTATTTTCTTCTCATGAACGATTTCTCTGATGATTTCATCGACAATAATCGGATCGCTTATAATGTGCATCTGGGTAATAAATATTTCGGACTCCGTCTTGCCGACCTCAGTAGCCACCCTTTCCGCAATCTCTTCGAGCTCCTTGGAGCATAAGGCAATCGCGTCATCCAGCCGCCTGAGCTCCTCTTGTATCGCGTCTTCGGAATCTATTTTGCGGGCGGCCACCTCATAATGCCGTCTTCCGGAGTAGACGCACACCCTGGACACGACTTTGCCCGAGTTGATCGACAGCCCTTTGAATTCCTTTTGGCCGCCGTTGCCGGCCGGATTTTTGGTCATCGGTTCGCTCCCGTCTTCATGGTATTCATTCCGAATTTATATAAAGAAAAATCATATTTGACCGGGTCGCCGGGGGTAATTTTTTTCAGCACGCCGGTTATCTCTTCCGCCATGGTCCAGTCCGCTGTTTTTCTCCGGCTGAGTCCCATACTCCGCGCCACACGCGCAATATGAACATCCACCGGCATGATCAACAGCGCAGGCGACACGCTCTTCCATACGCCGCAGTCGATCCCGTCGTCTTCCCGTATCATCCACCGCAGATACATATTCATTCTTTTGCATGCGCCCCCGCTCCGGGGCGAGGGAAGGAGAAACTCAAATGAAGGAGCACGATCAGCGCCGGCACAAGCCAGGCCATACTCCTTTAACGTGCCGGTAAATGAATCCAATGCCCTTTGTATCGACTCATCCTCGTTGCTAAACCGCTGGTTGAACATTTTTTCCAGGGAACCGTAATTACGCAACGCGGTCTTAACCGCCTCGAGCAGGGTGGCGATATCCGCGCCGCTGTTGAACCGGTGCCTGAACCGTTGCAGGCATCTCTTTTTATGTTGATATGACGTATTGTTCACAAAAGATACAAGGTCGCTGCCGGCCAGATCGAAGATCGCACCAATGGCGTATAGTATCCTTTCAACGCGGCCATAGGCAAGTGAAGAGGCGACAAGGCCGGCAATCTCTTTTTCCCGCGGACTGCTGAACCGGCGCACTAAGGTCACCGGGTCGTTTTCGATGAGATCGGGCTTATGATACGTATCATAAATCTTACATAAAGTCTTTTTCAGAACATCGACGCGCATTGAACCTCAACTATACTTGATGCTGGCAGAAGCATGATTCATGCAGTATTAAAACAATCGTTTTACTATTCTGCATCAGCATTATGCCGCACTCTGAAAAACACTCCCCATCACTGGTTCAAATTTAAAATTTAAAATCTCAAATTCCTACATATCCCGCATGATAACGGTCTCATACTCGCGCTCAAGGTCGTTTTTATGTTTTTTCTCTTCCTGCGCCAGCTCCCTGAAAAGCCTGATGGTATCGACCGTCGGCTCCAGATCGGCAAGCCGGGTATACAGCTCAAACGCCTTCTGCTCCGCTTTCATGGCGAATATGAACACGTCCTGTATGGAGCTGGTTTCCGTAAGCTTCGTCTCCACAAGATAATCAGCAATTTTCAGATTCGGCACCTCTCCAATTCTGGCAAGGGAGTCTTTGCCGGTCTCCAGAAACCGTCGCAGTTTCGTTTCGTGCCCCCACTCCATTTTCGCCATATCCTCGAGCAGGCGGCGGCTCGCCTGCGACCGGGCATACTTTGCATATTTTTCGTACAGCTCCGCAGCTTTTATCTCTTCGCCCATTGCGAATTTGATTGCTTCCTGAATCATGGTACCCATGGGTTGCCTCCGGTAATTTTAGATTTTACATTTTAAATTTTTAGATTTTTAAATAAATAATATTGCACATATCGGAAAAATAATTATAACATGATCAACACCTGACAAGTCCCCCACGAACAGTGGGAGATTTAGGGGCGTATTGAATAGTGTCCCGATTAATAGTTGAGCGCTGCCACCTCGAAATACGACGACGGGTGTTTACACGCCGGGCATATAGACGGCGGCTCGGCTCCCTGATGAATATGTCCGCATTTGCGGCATTTCCAAGGTACCGAAGAGCTCTTTTTAAATATCGTTCCTTCCCTGACGTTTTTATGCAACGCAGTGTATCGCTTCTCGTGCTGCGCTTCGACATTCGCTATCGCGCGGTACATTGCCGCTACATCTTTAAACCCCTCCTGGTCTGCCACAGCGGCAAAACCGGGATACAGGTCAACATACTCTTCGTGCTCCCCTGCCGCTGCTGCCGCAAGATTCTGTTCCGTTGTACCGATTATCCCTGCCGGGTAGGTTGCGGTAATTTCAACCATGCCGCCCTCAAGATACTGGAACATTGTTTTAGCATGCTGCCGCTCGTTTTCTGCGGTCTCACGGAAGATATCGGCAATCTGAAGATATCCCTCTTTTTCCGCGACCTTTGCAGCATAGGTATACCGGTTTCGAGCCTGAGATTCTCCTGCAAAGGATTTCAACAGGTTTTTTTCCGTTTTTGTACCTTTAACACTCGCCATGATTCATCCTTTCATTTTTCAAGATTTTATCCTTTTCATGAAACTGTTTTTTATCCAGCTCCAGTTGAGGTACACATGGGTCAGAACCAGAATCACAAGCAAGTAACCCCCCAGCCCATGAATTGTTTTAAACGCTCCATACGATATCTCGGTAACCGCATCATGGAAAACTCCCGTAAGCGCCTGTGCAAAAAAAACGATCCCCAGAGCAGGATTCACGATCTTAAGTAACGAAGGCTTGTTCATATACCCTTCCCCCCGTAAACAATAATGTAATTGTTAAAAGGAAAACATGATAACGGGAATCAGTGTGAGGCCGCCGTATCCATACGATACATAACGGGTTGTTTTGTCAATCTCATCAACGCTTCCGGATATCGCGAGCCATATCGAAGCCGCGGCAACCGTATATCCGACGATCTTATGGACCGTGCGCATTTTACCGGATGTTTCTTCCGGCAGGAGCATCGCGGTCAACCCAAGGGCTCCGTTCGTTCCGAGCAGGGCAAGATTCGTGATGGAAGCGGCTTTTGTGGATGGCCCGCTGACATCGTCGGTCAAAGACTTTACCGACGTGTAAATTCCTGCGCCTTCGATAAGCGGCAGGGAAATAAAATGATACAACCCCTTGCCCGCATACACATGCATGCATAAAAATAAAACAACCATGAAACTATATGACAGGTTTTTTTTCATTTTTTTTATCCTTTCTATCTCACTCGTGGATATTCCGAAACCGTCTATTTTATACCGTTATTACTTAAACTCAAAATGGCCTTCCAATGCTCCGCCAAGAACTGTTCCCGGCGAAAGGTCGCTGTCACCTGAAAACAGAGGTACATAAAAAGCTCGTATGCCGATCAGTTTGTTGTTTCCGGAGTTACCCGCAAACTGAAAACCGAAAAGCCCGCTTATAAAAGGGCCCATTGCAAAAAACGACTTGCTTCTGTCTTTGCTGTCGGACCGGTAATCGGGTCCATAATGAAAACTCAAACCAAGACCGGGGCCGTATACTATATCAATATCTTCTGTGATGTTCTTCTTAAACTCAAACGTCACTTCAGGTTCGAATTGCAGCATTTTAAATGCAGCGGCGAACAGTATCGGTCGCATGACCGGCAGGTTTACCGCAATCGACAGATTATCATTTACAAAAAACCGCGTATCCAGTAAGATATCGGCAATAGGCCCGCCTTTGATGCCCGCGGGCGTGGCCACGCACATGCGCATGTTGTCATACCTGCCGCCGAGCATCACGCTTATCCCAAAAGAAACGCTCCTGCTTTCTCCTGCATACGCTTGAAAAGAATACAACAACACCAACGCCGTTAACCCCGCCATTATCAATTTTCTCATAGAGCACCTCTCTCAAAATCTGTTTCCTTTAATAGGTTATTCAGGTCAATGAAATGACGCTTCTCCTCGTCTATTATCGTTTCAATAACCGCTTTCTCTTTTTCCGGCACAAGCGTATAAAACTCCGTATACAACAGAATCGCCTGCAGCTCCGCCTGGATTCCCAGCAGAAGAGCATCCTTGACGCTGCCGGTTGTATATGCGGTGGTATCCTTGAAAGTATTAATTGACAATGCAGCTACTTCGTTTAAAAAGAGTCCGTACTCTCCCGGATACTCGTACGCCGGAGTGTAATCAGCCACCTCTTCAAGAATCCGGCGGAACAAACCGATATGCTTCTCCTCCGCCGCAGCTAATCTCCCGAAAACATCCCTTTCAGCAGGTGATCCGGCATGTTCTGACAGGCGTTTATAAAAATCCAGCCCGTTCCGTTCAATACGAATCGCAATCTCCAGAGCCTGGGACGCGGATTTAATGGCAGTCATCAAAGCTCCTTTCTCCTCTGATTCGAAAAAGCCGCGAAGTCCGGTTTACGGGGGAAACCTTCCTTATAATAGCCCCTCGTTCTCGTCCTCGAAAAATGGTGTTTTCCGAGGACGAATTAATGAACATGGCGCCGTCTTATGCGCCCGCAGCCTTTGCCGCAGCCTCAACGCCTTTGCTGTATTCGGTCGGAATCGTAGTCATGCGCGCCGCAAGGTCCTTATCCAGCATCATCAACCCCTGTACATTGTCTTTGATCAGTTTAAGCTGGGCAATGATATCATTATCATTCTCCTCTTCCTCGATCTGCTCCGTCACATACCACTGTAAAAAAATATGGGAAGCATGATCCTTTTCCGCAATTGCCTGGTCTACGAGCTCGTTGATCCACTTCGTCACCTTCTGCTCGTGCTCCAGCACCTTTTCGAACATGTGCAGGGGCGTTTCCCACTTTGTCGGAGGCTCGTCAATTGTCCCGATCTTGACCGCGTATGCCTGCCTCTGAAGGTATTCAAACATTTTCATTGCATGAAACATCTCCTCGTGGTACTGCACCATGAGCCAGTTAGCGAACCCCTTCAACCCGAGATTGTTGCTGAATGCCGACATCTGCATATACAGATACGCCGAATACATCTCCCGAACCATCTGAGCGTTGATCGCTTCCGCCATTTTTTTTGAAATCATGTTTCTCCTCCTTTAGTATAGTTATGTATTGTAGTTGTTTATTGTTTAATTACTCGCTATGGTAAAGGGTCGCGTTATTCGTGTTTGCTTCCTCACCCTGACCGAACTACGAAACGGGCATCCTCAGCCTAACCCTAACCAAATTCACGGTTACCTCCGCTGGTTACGAAGCCTGCTTTAGTCCTTTAACCTTTTATTCCCCACGAAAGGATATCGGTAAATGGTCATGTTAGTCGTCTCTATTTCCTCACCCTAACCCAACTACGAAACGGGCATCCTCACCCTAACCCTGACCGACCCACTACTTCCCCGCCATCATAGCCTCAATATCCTGCTCCGGCGTTGTTGTCGGCTTTATATCGAACTGCTCGACCAGCACCTTGGCGATCCCCGGGGACAGGAATCCCGGCAGGGTCGGTCCCAGCCGTATACCCTTGACGCCAAGATACAGCAACGCCAGCAGCACCAGCACCGCCTTCTGCTCATACCAGCCGATATCAAACGATATGGGCAGCTTGTTTATATCGTTTAACCCGAACGCCTTCTGCAGCTCCAGTGCTATCACGGCAAGCGAGTACGAATCATTGCACTGACCCGCGTCCAGCACCCGCGGAATTCCGCCGATCTCACCCAGATTCAGCTTGTTGTAACGGTATTTTGCACACCCTGCGGTCAGTATCACCGTATCTTTGGGAAGCTGTTGCGCCACTTTGGTAAAATAGTCGCGCGACGTATGCCTGCCGTCGCATCCCGCCATTACCACAAAACGCTTGATCGCGCCCGATTTAACTGCGGCAATAACCTTATCCGCAAGCTTCATCACCTGAGCGTGACCGAATCCGCCGACTATCTTGCCTGTTTCAAGCTGCTGCGGCAGTCTGCTCTTATTTGCCATTGCAATGATCGCCGAAAAATCCTTGTGCCCGCCCGGCTTCCTGTCTTCAATATAGGTGCAGCCCTCAAATCCCACCGCCCCTGTCGTAAAAATCCGCTCTTTATGTTCCGGTTTGGGCGGCACAAGACAGTTCGAGGTAAACAGCACCGGCCCGTTGAACTTCTCTATCTCCTCTTTCTGCAACCACCATGAACTGCCGTAATTCCCGACAAGGTTATCGTATTTTTTGAATTTCGGATAATAGTGCGCCGGAAGCATCTCGCCGTGCGTATACACGTCAACGCCCGTGCCCTTTGTCTGGTCCAGCAATTCCTCCAGATCAACCAGATCGTGGCCGGAAATCAGAATCCCCGGATTGTCCCTGACTCCCAGGTTCACCTCGGTAATCTCCGGTATCCCATACCCTTCCGTGTTGGCTTTATCTAAAAGCGCCATTACTTCAACGCCCGTTTTCCCGGTCTTCATAACCAGCTTCACCAGATCATCCGCGCCCAGCGATTCGTCTGCAATCGCAGCCAGCCCTTCCATTATAAATTCAAATATCTCCCTGCCCTGCTTTTTGATCTGATATGCATGTTCAGCATACGCGGATATCCCCTTAAGCCCGTATTGCACAAGCGCTTTCAGCGACCTGATATCCTCGTTTTTTATCTCCAGCCACCCGCCCGTACCACTTTCCGCCTTTGCACTGATATCAGCATCCGTGTTTGGCGTCCATGTTGCGCACTCCGGCACAGCGGTAGTATAATCTTTTCCATATTTCAGCCTGTACTGCTGCTGATACTTCGCTTTCAACTCGTCCCGAAGCCTGATACCTTCCTTGATCTTCGAAATAAAATGATCTTTATCGAAATCCGCATTCGTAATGGTCATAAAAAGACCCTTATCAATAAAAAATGCGGTCTTTTCTTCATACACGCCCAGCTCTTTTGCCTTTACTCCCCAAACAGAAATGCCCTTTAAAACCCAGATAAAGAGGTCCTGCAGGTTTGCAACTTCCGCTGTTTTACCACACACCCCCTGCTTCATCGAGCATCCCTGATTTTTTGCCGTCTCCTGACACTGATGACAGAACATCGTCATAGCAAACTCTCCCTTCCTTAATCGTTTTTTCCGCGCTTTAACAAATATAATTATTAATCAATGCAATGCATGGTTTGTTTTTATTTTTTTTCTTGATACTCATTCACCGACTGCACATACTTTTTATTGCCCGGAACCACAACATGCTTCTTTGCAAACGCACGCCCGCCTCCATGTGCGTCCCCCATATACATTGTTTCGCCATTCGCCATCTTATCAGCTACCCTGCTCAACTCACGAGCCCTCTTCGTCGCATCGTTATATGCCGTTGCTATCGCTTTTTTCACCTCATCATCACCATGCCGGTATATATTCGCAACAGCCCAGGTCAAATGCCACACATCAAACTCTTTTTTAAACCCGTCAATATGCTCAAAATACAAACCCGACACTATCTGCGCCTGATCCGGCGTTAGATATTGATCGCGAATAGCCCATATCGCCAGAGAAGAGCCCCATTTACCCTGCTTATCCTCCATATACGTTCTGGCAACACTCAAACTCTGATCAATATCAACCCCCTCAAGCACAACCTCGCCCCGGTCATGAGTGAGATAACGCATGCAACCGGTAAAAAACAAGGAAAAACCCGCAATTCCTGTAATAACTATCAAAAGAATCCTGAAGCTTTTTGGTCTCATATATATCCTTATCGAAAAATTAAAAATTATGGATTAAAAATTATGGATTATGGATTATGAATTATGAATAACAAAATAGTTAAGAATATTTATCATTGCATATATCATGCCAAGATAACTTCACGATAATCAGCCGGCTGAATGCTGTTTTTTTCCGGAAAATGAGAAAGGATTTTTTTAAAATGAAAAAGGATCGTGTATTATTAGACACAATTGTCCCAATATTAATGGTTCATTATTAGCGTATCTCAACTTCTCAATAATATAAATAACGTATACCTATAAAATTCTCCCTGATTCCGGGAAATTCGCTTCTCGAATCTCTAAACACTGTGATTTCGAGGTATTTTTCTGCGCAGCTTTCCGGTTCAACCTGATGATATTTCTTTTAATTCATTTTATTATATTATATTTACATTATTACCGGATATAATTTTAACCAATAAAACCAGGTGGTTACTATGAATAACGAAATCATCCAAATGAACATAACCCTCGACAACATCGAGCCTGCAATCTGGCGCAGGTTTATTGTCGATTCTTCCATTACGCTCCAGGCTTTGCACGAGATTATCCAGGTCGTTATGGGATGGGAGAACTCCCACCTCTATTCATTCCATATCGGCGATTCTGAATATTCGGCGATGGACAGCGAAGAGTCCGATGATTGCGAAAATTGCGACCCGTTCGATTGCAGTGGCACCCTTGATGATGACGATTTTGACGACGATTTTGAGGATGAAGTGGATGAAGATTATGAGGATGACGATACCTGTTCTAATGAGAGCGTCCATACGGTCAAACTGCAAGACCTGAAACTGAAACCCAAACAGAAATTCCTCTATGTTTACGACTTCGGCGATAACTGGGAACACACCATCACTATCGAAAAAATCTCCGAAAACACCGAAAATTTCAAAACACCCCAATGCCTCGAAGGCAAACGCGCATGCCCGCCTGAAGACTGCGGATCAATTCCGGGATATGAAGATATAATCTATGCCCTCAAAAACCCGGATGATGAAGACTCGGAAGATTTGCTCGAATGGCTGGGAGAGGATTATGATCCGGAGAGGTTTGAGGTGGAGGATGTGAATGAAGAGTTGAGAGAGATGGAGAAGTAAAGTACCGCGTTTTTTCAATGAGGCAGTTTTTTAATTTTTTTTCAGGCATAGTTTAAAAATTTGAAGAAACACTGTTCAGGCGCTGCATTGAGCTACGCCGAAATGGGAACATAAGCACACAATAGTATTATTTTTTGTACGAGGTATATGCAGGCCACCTGTCCGATTTGTTGGACAGGTTCGATCAACATCCAATCTAAATAATGTTCAACAATGGCAATGTGAAATAGAAGCAGGCGCCTTTCCCAATTTCGGATTCAGCCCAGATTCGGCCGCCATGCTTTTCTATGATTCGTTTAACGATAGACAAGCCTATGCCCGCGCCCATATAATCTTTATCGGGGTGTGCTCTTTGAAACGGTTCGAATATTCTTTGCGCATCTTTCATATCAAATCCCGTTCCGTTGTCTTTTACAAAAAAGTGCCGTTGCTCCGAACAATTCTTTACGCCTATTTCAATAAATGTATTTTCGCTCTTTGATGAATACTTCCATGCATTTTTGATAAGATTTTCAAACGCGATTCGCATTAGGCTTTTATCTGCACGCACGGTTATGTTTTCATTGATGAGCATTCGCATTTTGCGTTGGGGATCACTAGTACGCAATTCAGTGAGGAAATCGGCGGCAATAGCATCCATTCGCACATCGGTAATTTCCAGTGAGTGATCCGCAACTTTCGATAGCAGCAACAATTGGGTTATTAAAGCGCTCATTCTGACGATGCTCTTCTTTACTTCAACGATACAGCGTTTCCCGATTCCATCCAATACGTTTGCGTAATGCTTATCAAGCACACTCGTCATTGCAAGTATATTGTTAAGTGGGTTTCTAAATTCATGCGACACTGAGTATGAGAACGCCTCCAGATCATTGGCCCGCCGTTCGGCGGTTTTTATTGCTTCGACAAGCTGCTCTTCCACTTCCCGCAGGCGAACGACCGCCATGTTCTCCTCGCCGATAATCGTATCGATTTCATGATTGCGGAGAGCTTCCACAAGCGCATCTAATTCGGCAAGCCTCTTCTCGAGATCTTCGTATGTCGGCTTTTGGTTACTCATTTCCGTTGGACTCTGGTTCAAGGTACTTCAGAAGAATTTTCTTGTCATGTAACGTTCCGTAAAATGTCGCCTTTGTTGCCGGGTTATCCCCTACGACAATAAGCATGGGCGTTACAACTACGCGGGCTTTCAACGCCCTCTCAAAATCGATGTAAACGTCAATTACTTCGATCACGCACTGATCAGCAAGGACACCGGTGCAAATCTCCCTGAGATTCCGTATTGCCAAACGGGAATTTGGCTCGTCGCCCGCTATATAAAGAGTGAGATGATAGTTCGGAGGTTCTATCCCCTGTTTCTGCAAAGATTTCATGAGCGCACTCCCCGCCCCGACCGACCTCCATCATCAAAATGCTCGTCCAAGCGGCCTTCCCTTCCGCCTGTCGTACTTTTACGAATCAGCTCGCGGCGGTTTCGAGCTTCCTGCGAAATACCATCCTCGTTCTCCAGGCTTTTCAGCTCTATCGCAGTCTTTTCGATTTGCGCCTCCGATGCAGACATTTCCGTTTGGAGCGTGGAACGCAGTATAACTATTTCCTTTTTCTTTGCAGCTATGGCAAGCTCACGCTGGCGGCTTTCAAGCTGCTCGCGAAGCTCCTGTTCTAGACGCGCAACGCCGGTAAGCATGCCGCCCTTGCCGGTATAAACATCCATGAACCGTATCCCTTGTTCGGTTATCAGAAATTCACGATATTGATTGGAATGTTGCGATCCGCGTGATTTCATAATCAGCAATGTGCGGTTGAGCTCTCCTCCTATTGGAACATAATCGAGAAAAATCATTGTATCGACAAAAGAAGAAAAACCGAAGCCGTAAACCTCGTGCGCTTGCTGAAAACCGGTGATTTGATTGGTGAAAAGGGTCGTTATACCGCTCTTGCGGCAATAATCGATCAACCGGAACATATAAGAAAAAGCGGCGGCTTCGGAAGCGATACGTTTACATGATGAGATTGCATCAACAATCAGATACCGGGCCTTATGCTCCTGAAGCGCCGTGATATCTTTATAAAGATGACATTCAGGGCCCATTGCTTCGGGCATTTTTGAAACAATCTTCAAACGATCACTGCGGATGGCCGGTTCCAGATCAAGACCGGAACTCTTCATCATGGCTACGATGTTGTTTGCGGATTCCTCATAATTGATATAGAGAACTCGTTCATCGTTGTTGCATAGCGCCGCCGCGAATTGACATGCAAAAGTCGTCTTGCCTGTTCCGCTGGCGCCCGCTATTGTAACGCAAGAACCCTTTATATATCCCCCGCCCATCATTTCGTCCAGCGCGGCAAGTCCCGTTGTGATATACCCGGTAACCTGCGCATACCGTAACTCCATTTCGGCAAGCGGGATAAGAACCATGCCGCCTATGGCTATAGTATAAGGGTGTGGACCACTGACAAAATCAGATCCCCGGAACTTGATAACACGGAGCATCCGCTGCCGGTCTTCATTGAGCGGAATAAGGCGGATAACACAGTCGGTAAGATACTCCATGAACGGATATTCAGAAACAGTGCCGGTGATTTTTGCGGTCAGCAGCGATGTCATGGCATGCGTTGACAGCCAATCATGAATCTGGCAAACCTGATTGCGCTCATTTGCAGGATCATTGAGCAGTTGCAGCAAAACATCAATTGCATCGATAACAATACGCTTTGCCTTTGATGTCCGGATTGCTCCTTCGAGGAGCGAATAAAAACCATTAAAATCAAATTCGCCCGTCATAACTGCTTTCGGGTCCGGCATAGCGTCTAGGATAACCAGCTTCCCCTCGTTTTCCAAAGCCGCTAAGTCCCAGCCCAGTGAAAGAGCATTTTGTCGCATAGAATCGGCCTTTTCTTCGAAAGAAACCAGTATGCCGGGTTCCCCGCTTCGCGCGCCGGACAGAAGGAACTGTATGCCGATGATGGTCTTTCCCGTTCCCGTGCCGCCATGAAGATGTGTCGTACGTCCACGGGGAAAACCGCCGTTGAGAATCAAATCCAGTCCGGCGCTACCGGAAGATGCTTTTGGCAGGCCATTAGCCATGTATGCCTCTTTTGTCAAATTTGTTACTATATGGCGAAACACACTACTATAGAAGAGAAAGTTGGATGAATGTTTTATTGTGTGCGTATGACATACTATAAAATATGAAATGTTTCCTGGCGCGTGTTATAGAAATATATACTAAGGGCCGGTTTTCAGCCAGGGGTAAAACTTGTTTACTGCTTTATTCAAGATGAATCCTTTTATGCTTGTTTTACCATATTCATTTATGCCTTGTAGATTTCGTATACATTTTCTTCATTTTCCCAAAGGACTTATCCTTTTTTCGTCTTTCATTAACTCAATGGCTGATTTCTGAATACGATCATTAAATCCCAATTTGGGCGATAAATGCATTTTTTACCAACGTTTGCGCCACTCGCCCAGATTTGTGGCGTTTATAAAACGCCAAGTGCAGGCTGGTGGAAGCGAACTGACAGGTGCGTTGTCTTTGTATGCGCCTGCGGTGAGCCATATCGATTATTTGGTAATCTTATGCTTTGATACTTGGCTGTAAAGTTCAGTTAAGCCAATTGTCATTGCAGTTTTTAAAACGTTTTGATATCCCATTCGCATATAAGAATCCAGCTCATTTGCCTCATTGTAAATTGTATCGGAAATATTCAGAGTGATACGTTTAGCAACAGGTCCGATCTTTCGGCTTCTTTGCTTTTTCATACTATTACTAAAGTCTGTTTTTTAGTAATATTTTGTGTTGCTTGCTTTATCCATTTTGTACCTCGTTTAAATAGATTTCATTTTAATTTTGATCAATCAGGAAATCTGTTCTGATTTTTATGGTTTTTAAAACATCTTTTTCGAAATATTAGTAATGCCATCTATCAATTTCATTGTTTAAATTTATTGCCTGCAACTACTAAAATCAAAAAACAGTATCGCCCTTTCTGCCATAACGGCATGCTTGTCGTCTTTTTATTCCATCCTTCACTCATTAGATACTGTGGGAAAAAAATATAAAGGGATTACTTTTTTGACGTACAGTATCTTATCCAGCTTGTCTGGGTTAAGTCCGGCCACACAATTTTTCTTCCGCCCTTTATGTTAAAACTCGTATCCCACATGTATGATAAACCGCCAATTTTACTTACAGAAATAAAATAATCGCAACTAGGAGAGACAAGCAAGGAAATAATAGGATGGAAATAGTATAAAGTAAAATGGTTAAGGTGTAAGGTGTAAAGAAACAAAAATTAACGAATAAAAAAAACAGGAACAGCAAGCAAGGCGCTGCTGTTCCTGTTATGAAAGTTTATTCAGTTTGCTGGTGTTGCGGGTGTGTCGGTTATTGGCGCGGTGTCGTCCGGGTCTACTACTTCACCCTGGAGGTACTGGTACTGTGCGCCGTAGCTACGCATAATAATGCGTTGAACGGAGGGTTTGTACTCGAACCATCCGTTCTTACGCATAAACTAAAAGTAGGAAGTTTTAATGACAAGGAGAAAATTCATTTCCTCTTGGAATTATCCTTTAGGGTACTTCCACTTTTAGTTATCCCTATAAGGGAGTATTATCCTACACTTAGGATAATTCTTCGTTGCGATGGAACATCTTTTTTGCGGAGAGCGAGGCGGATTTCTGCCATGATATCTTCGATAAGCTCGTCCGCTTTTGCCAATTTCGCGCCAGGGTGGGGGTTGAAAACATACAAACATTTCCCATCCATACAAAAAATCTCAAATCTCAAATATCAAATTTCTTCTATAGATATATCGTCCCTACGGGACTAAGAGGATTATCATCTGATTCGTATCCCTATAAACCATTCCCCATCCCTATAAAAAATATAAAATCTCAAATCTCAAATCTAAAATTATCCCGCCCGCAGCCTGCCAAAGGGACAATCAGCCCTCCGGTACCAATAAAATGTTAATTGCCCGGAATATTTTAATGATGAAGCTTTTTTGTGTTTTTGTCAGGCATATTTTAAAAATATAAAGAAACACTGTTCGGGCGCTGCATTGAGCTACGCCGAAATGGGAACAGTGGCACACTATATAATTATTATTATTCAAACAGGCACGAGACAGGCCACCCGCCCGATCAGTTTTTGTATTTTCTTCAAATGTTTGCTCATGATGATTTTCCTGATTCAGTATCTTGTTTTGTTGATTTTCTTCCATTCTCCAGCTTTTTTTCCATTTTACGAAAATCATCCGACAATACAAACCGGTCAAAGTCGCTTTCAAAAACACGGTCCTGCGCGATGCGGTATTTTTCAAATTCGCTTTCCGCGAACTCTTTGGCAAGCTCATGCGAAACCTTCCCGGCGTCTTGAAGCACATCTCGTTCGGTCATGGCGATGAATCTGTTCAAGCGCTCTTCCCAGTCCCGCATGGTCATGGGGATTTGTCGCGCCGCCATATCTTCGGCAATATCCAGATATGCCGAAACGATGCGCTCCAAACCGGCAAGCTCGGTTTCGCCGAGATAATTTTTCGCAATGGAAACATCGAATTTTTGGATTTTCCCTTCTGGCGCATCTTTCCAGGTAGTTAATCCCATGTGTTCCTTATCCGCATTTGCCCGCGCCACAATTACCTCAGCCGCTGTCTGCCCATGAATCGCCCAGTGCAGTTTATTTTGCACAGTGGCAAAAAAGCGTTTCGTGGTTTCAGCGGTATTGTCATAATCAATTGCCGTGGCATAAATGTCGGTAATTTTCTGGTAAAACTTCCTTTCCGAAAGCCGAATCTCGCGAATGCGGGTTAATAATTCCTCAAAAAATTGCTTTGTTAAAATACTTCCGCCTTGTTTCAGGCGTTCATCGTCCATCGCGAAACCTTTGATGGTGTACTCTTTGATAATTTCCCTCGCCCACTTACGAAACTGAACCGCCCGCTCGTTTTCTATCTTAAAACCAACAGAGATAGTCACTTGAAGATTATAATGGTCCACCTTTCTTTGTACGTCACGATCCCCTTCTTTTTGAACTATTAAGTATTGCTTAATAGTTGCCGCGTCCAGTTCGCTATCCTTGATCAATGTATCCAAATGCTGGCGAATAGCGGGGACGGAAACCCCGTACAATTCCGCCATCATTTTTTGCGTCATCCAGATATTTTCATCCTCGTACCGCAATTCAATACTCTGCCGGCTGACACCCACTGCCGAGATATAGGTGAGGTATTCAGCCGCAGAGGAACGGGAAAGCTGTTTTTTTACAGTTTTTTTCGCGTCTTTCATTACCGGCTTCCCTCCAAATCCGCCACGATTTCATCAAACAAACCTTTGAGGTCATCTTCGCTGTCCGACCCTTTGGCCGAACGTTCAATGTTGCGGAATACCGCGGCCAGCGTTTCGTTGAGATTGGCGTCATGGCGCGCTTTGGCGCGGACATTGACAAAAAGCTCGCCCGGTAAGATATAAAACCCTTTTTCCCTGACCGTCTCGGCCCGCCCAAGCTCCGCCTTCTTGTCCGTAAGGCCGGCGTAGTCAAATTCTTTATTGCCGCTGCGCCGCTCGTCTTCATTGATGTAGCTGGTGAGATTTTCGCTGATAAAGCGGTAAAAAAGCATCCCCAGAACATACTGTTTGAAGTCCCAGCCGTCCACACTGCCGCGCAGATCGTTGGCGATCTGCCAGATGGCACGGTGCAGTTCTGCCCGTTCCTGTTCTTTGATCATTTATTTATCCTTTGTTCTGGACTATGTGCTGTGCAAAGTACAATATCCCGGTATTGTGAGCCAGCATTTTATGTGATTCCAATATATTTTGTCGCCGCACTTAATGCGGCTTGTTTTCTCCTGCGTGGTATATTTTCCTTAAGTAATATTTACAATAGTGTAATTAAGTAATTATATAAAACCGATGTTATAAGATGTGCTGCCCGTTCTGCTCCTCTACTACTTTTCTATATGGTGGCGTGCTACTTTTTTGTCTTTCTCCATTACTTGGTTTTTACAAAAAATTAGTAATACGATGTGAAATTTACTTAAAGCATGTTCCACTTGCATTCAATATCTGATTAGGCATCTGATTCCAGAATTTTCCTTCAAGCAATCTACCCGCTTTCTTTTTATTTGTTCCACCCCATTGTTTGAAGAAAAAAGGTAGATCCGCTATAATACATTTATCGCGGATATCTAAAACCCAATTGAGGTCCAACCGCCTTGACTTTGGTCCGGATTCGCCTCCCACAATAATCCAATCAATACCTGCAAGATTCATTTCAGGAATAGGCCCTAGCATCGGTTCAACAGAAAGGAATTTTATAAATGCTCCGGTCATTCTTAAATAATCTATTCTATAAGTATATTCCGAGTTCTCCACACTTACACCCATCCAAACATTCGAAGGCCAGTCTATATAAGGGGAAATTTCAGCAAGTCGTTCTGCCCTTTTTGTAAGTACCTGGAACTGGTGCCTTGATGCTTTTCGCATCACATCAAACACTTTAATAATAAATTCAACAGGAACTTTTTCATGGAACAAATCGCTCATCGAATTCACAAAAACCATAGCCGGTTTTTTCCATTTCAATGGAATTTGCAGCACATGTTCATGAAGAGTTAATGAAAAGCCATTTCGATAATTCGAAGCTCCCATTGCTTGCAGCCGTTTTGCCATTCGTTGAGCATAGCAATTCAAACATCCCGGACTGACCTTTGTACAACCAGTCACAGGATTCCATGTATATTCAGTCCATTCAATAGATGATTTACTCGCCATTATACATCCCGCCTTTGTGAATACTTCATAAAAATATCTTCGACAATTTTATTTCCGGTCTCATTTTGTGATGCAAAATATAGATAATACACTATTGCATTATTCGAATTCCTCATAGGTATCGGTTTCGGTACATATTTGAATCCAGCATTTTCTTTTAATCTCTTTCGAAAAGCCTTCTCGAATTGTTCATTTGTGACCTTTAAATCATCTGGATCTCCAAATAGGTTTTGTTGTGTACTCTTCATAGCCGACTTCTTTCCAAGAATTATCTCCCCAAAAACGATCCATTCGTAGTATTTGTTCCTCATCAACTTTTTCTTTGTCGTGCTTGAGTACATTCATATTTATATCCATCATTGGGAAATTTAAAAATATTTCGACCGATTTCATTTCACCAGCTGTTTTAATGAGATTCCAATCCAAATGCAATCCATATGGATCAAGAAGACAAAGCGCACGTCTATATTTCGCATAATCAGCACGAGGGAAAACTTTGCTTATCAACACGGAATTACAATCTCCATGATAAACAAATATATTCTCTCTTTCTTTTTTAATATTCTCAAGTTCAGCAATTTTTAAATCATTCAAATCAACAAAATGGTATTCATAAAACGGATTTTGAATATTGAGTGCATTCAACGGACTACCTTGTATAAATTCACGTGATTTTTTTGAAATATGTTTACCAGCTCCTGCAAACGCATCAATATAAATGTATTCAAATTTTGCCTTTTTCTGGCCGGCCATAATGACTGTATAAGCTGATGCATATTCCTTAATAATATCAAGTTTGATTTCTGACCAATAACCGATTTTATCGTATTTAATCTTTCGCATAGCATTAAAGCCTTTGGGTAATTATTATTAGTATTTTGAATATACAATAATTAATAATTCTATCTTTATTCAAATTTATTACCTTATTCCGTCACTATAAAATAATCATTCAGAACGGGCAGCATGTTTTAACTAATGCAAGGTTACACCCCCAAAATCCCGCATATCCAACAGATCAAATCAAACCTTTTCACTTGTATCCCGGCACACACACCTTCAATACTGTTCTTTATTTATCCTTTGTCTCAATACCAATATAATAAAATACCCCCCCAAAGAGAAGCAATTGGCAGATTACTTTTTCTGAAGTATTGCCTTGTCGGATTGTTATTTGAAGAGGTGAGAGTGTTGCTTTTTCTTTCGTATCCTTTTTTTTGTTTCCTATTGGTTCAATTCCTCTCCGCTCGTTCCGCCATTTTCCGCATCCAGTTGTTTTGCCCGGAGTTTGCCTTTATTCCGGTGCATTCTGCGGTATTCGCTCTCGTAGACTTTTCTTTTTTCGGGGTTATGGCGGAATGCGTGTTTGCCTGCTGCGCGGATGAGTTCTACGGGGCGGTACAGCCAGGCGCATGCCTGGTCTTTGAGCAGTTCTGCGGATTCTGTCGGGTTTTCCACTTTTGCGTGCGCAATGTCAGCTCTCAGCTGCGGAATAAGTTTTTGGGCGGATTCGATTTTGGACATATCAAACCGTATGGCCTCGAGTTGTGTTTTTATCGAATGAGCATACTCAGCCCATAGCGATAACCCGTGAACCATGACGGAATCTGCGGGCCGTATAGAGAAGCGTTTCAGGTTTGCCGGCGGTTTGGTACCCCGGAGCCGGCACGCATACACAACAGTATACTGGATTTCATCGAGCAAATCCCAACCCTGCTGCATGTTTTTGCGGTATTTATATCCTGT
>Ga0105099_10000418_pt1 | contig 29103 bp, 26 predicted proteins | sample PPLLak3cmMay2015_2_FD_79138 | JGI IMG/M metagenome (GOLD analysis project Ga0105099, IMG submission 79138) | Freshwater sediment microbial communities from Prairie Pothole Lake near Jamestown, North Dakota, USA - PPLs Lake P8 Core (1) Depth... | ecosystem: Environmental > Aquatic > Freshwater >... | reverse complement strand
GCCGATGGTTGCAACAACCCTCTGGCGGGGTCCTCTGGCAGTCCGGACGGATTCTACCAGTGACCAGTATCCGTATTCCTCTCCATCAACTTTCTTGCTATAACGCCGCAGGTACATAACAGATAGTTTTTTGATGAAATTCGAGCCGTTACTGCGGATGTCGGGCTAGCTCAAAAGAGGTTCTTGAGCCTTCTTGATGAGCAGCGACGCATAGGGAATCTTACATGAACCGCCATATGATGAACGGCACGTACGGCGGTGTGAGAGGCTGCTTTTTATTCGCTGGTATAAATAATAACTTTGTGTTAAATCAAATATATGAGAAAAACAATAGAAATACATGAGAATGACATTTATAAAAGACTAAAATGGTTGATGTTCTGCAGAGTGCTTTTTTCCACTCTTTTGCTGGGATCAACAATTGTTCTTCAACTTGGCACAAGTCGATCTCCGCTGGATAGGCCCCTTTTAATGCTTTACAGCCTTATAGCAGGTATTTTTATACTTTCATTCTGTTATACGATATTGTTTTACCGTATGAAAAATATTCAGCGTTTTGCTTCGATTCAGATTGGTTTGGATACTATTATTGTAAGTTGCATAATTTTTGTTACGGGATGCTTTTCAAGCATTTTTTCATTTCTGTATCTTGTAGTAATAATTTATTCAAGCATGCTTCTTTTCAGAAAAGGCAGCATGATAATAGCTGCACTTTGTGCGATACAGTACGGTGTAATTGTTGATTTGGAATATTACAGAATTATAACGCCTTTTCTGATGAAAGACAGCCTTGTTGCGGCAAATTACCCGTGGAGTCAGGTTCTTTACAAGATATTAATTACAATTATTGCATGTTTTGCAGTTGTCTTATTGAGCAATTATCTTGCCGAACAGACAAGGAAAACGAAAAAAGAACTGATTGCAATGCAGGATCGCGTTAAACGATTTGAAAAAATGGCTGCCATGGGTGAGATAGCGGCAGGTATGGCTCATGAGATAAAAAATCCCCTAGCATCAATATCAGGCTCTATTCAGTTATTGAGAGAGGATATGCGGGATAACCCATATCAGGACAGGCTTATGAGAATAATACTCAGGGAGGCAGACCGTTTAAGTTCTCTTGTCAACGATTTTTTAATGTTTTCAAAGCCGCCTGCAGGAAAAACAGAAGTATTTGAACTGGGTAAAATAATGGAAGATATTGTCGATTTGTTTGATAAAGACATTACATATTCAGGGAGAATTTCAATGTTGACAGATATCGCGCCTGATGTTTGGGTTAAAATGGACCCTGTTCATCTGCATCAAATATTATGGAATCTCCTTTTAAATGCTTCTGAGGCCATTGAAGGCTCAGGGCATATTAAAGTTAGAATGTCTTCATTAAAGAATAAATATGCAGTGGTAGAAATAGAAGACAATGGTTGCGGTATCCCGGATGAAATAATTAAATCAATTTTTGATCCTTTTTTTACAACTAAAACGAGTGGCACTGGACTTGGTCTTTCGATAGTTCATCATATCCTTAAATCATATAATAGTTGGCTTGATGTTGAAAGTACAGTGAAGAACGGAGCTGCTTTTACATTTAAATTAAAGCAAATTGATTCGCCAACTTAATCTTGACACTATTCTTCAAATAAGTTACGTCCATCTACTTAATTTTTTTGATTTCTGTCCTGAATTGATGATAGTCTGAATAATATCGAAGTCGCGCTGGTTCTATTTCCAAGTGCTGGAAAGATTGCGTGCAAATAATATAATATCATAATAAGAAAGCATAAGACCGATGGATTTGGAAAAAACAAGCGAGTTGCTGGAAAAGCGAAGAATTAAACTATCCGAATTGAGAGATAAAAATATCAATCTTTTTCCGAATGATTATATTGTGTTGCATACGGTTAAAGATATAAAAAGTGCGGTTAAAGAGTTTCCAGAATCAAAAACGGATGATGAGACTGTGTATTCTGTTGCCGGGCGGATGATGGCTATTAACCTTTTCGGCAAATCTTCCTTTATAAGATTTATAGATCGAACCGGACAGTTTCAGGCATATATAAGAAAAGACAGAGTGGGCGATGACGCTTATGCCCTTTTTAAGCAGCTTGATATCGGCGATTTTGTAGGAATCAGGGGGTCGTTATTCAAAACAAAAACGGGTGAATGGACTATACTTGCTATTGAATTGAGAATTGTTTGCAAAGCTATCAGGCCTTTGCCTGAAAAATTTCATGGCCTGAAAGATCCTGAAAAACGCTATCGTCAGCGCTATCTCGATTTAATAATGAATCCGGAAATAAGGGAAATATTTATCAGGCGCAGCAAAATTATTCAGGTGATACGCTCTTTTTTTCTAGGAAGGGATTATATTGAAGCTGAAACGCCCATGATGCAACCGATCCCCGGAGGGGCAGAGGCTACTCCGTTTCAAACTCATCATAAAGCACTTGGTATGGATCTTTTTCTGCGAATTGCTCCGGAACTATATCTTAAGCGGCTGGTTGTGGGCGGTTTTGAAAGAGTATTCGAGATAAACAGAAATTTCAGGAACGAGGGGATTTCCACACAGCATAATCCTGAATTCACCATGCTTGAATTCTATGAGGCTTATGCAACCTACCAGGATCTTATGAATCTGACCGAGGATTTGTTTTCTCGTTTGTCTTTAGAAATTACCGGGTCGACTTCAATTGTCTATCAGGGAAATAATATTGAATTCAGCTGTAAGTGGCGAAGAATCAGTTTGTTAAAAGCACTGGAAGAAGTCGGTGGAATAGATCCTCTCCTCTTAAATGAAAAGGATAAGCTCCTTGATTTTGCGAATTCCAATGGAATTAATATTACAAAAAGAAACCGAACAGGCAAGATAATAACTAAACTTTTTGACGTGCTTGTTCAGCCGAAGCTGATTCAGCCTACGTTTGTAACCGACTATCCTGTTGAAGTTTCTCCTCTTTCACGAAGGAGCGAAAAAGATCCGAATTTAACCGACCGTTTTGAACTTTTCATAGCCGGGCGTGAAATAGCAAACGGATTCTCGGAACTTAACGATCCTGAAGATCAAAAAGCGCGATTTGTACAGCAGGTTTTGGACAGACAGGCTGGTGATGATGAATCGCACTACATGGATGAAGATTATATCGAAGCTTTAGAATATGGTATGCCGCCTGCTGCAGGAGAAGGAATCGGTATTGACAGACTGACAATGCTTTTTACGGATGCAGCTTCAATAAGGGAGGTAATTCTTTTCCCTCATATGAAACCGCAGTTACAAAGGCAGGGCTGAAGCAGGAGTTCAATTATTTTTATTATGGTTTTCAATACCCCGTCGGCTTGCGGCGGGGTTAAAAGCGGTGATATATACCGCAATTATGAAATTAGGAAAAACTTCTCATAGCGTATACAAAATTCGATATCATATAGTAGCAGTAGTAGCAGCAGTCAAATACCGAAAAGCACTGCTGAGTAAAGAAGTTGAAGACTGTATCAAGGAGATTCTTAAGGGGATATCCGAGAGATACGAAATAGTTATCGATGAAGTTGGTTTTGATCAGAACCATGTTCACATCTTTTGAGGAGCAGCGCCGAGGATATCATCGCTGCGAGTGATCAGTATCATCCAATCGATAACAGCCAAAAAGGTTTTTGAAAAATTTCCTAAGCTTAAAAAAGAGCATTTATGGGATGGTGAGTTTTGGAGCGATGGGAAATATATCGGCACCGTAGGAGAAGCCACCTCAGAGAAAGTTATTCGCAGCTACAACCGAAATCAAAGCATAGATAAGAGTCAGTTTGATAGCCGGATACAGCAGTTAAAATTGTTCAATTTGTAACAATAGTGTTACAAGTGATATTAGATACCCCGCCCGCTCTGCGGCGGGGAGCTTCATTGGTTATAAAGATTTTGAAAAATTTAACCCGACAGTAGTGGTATAAAATGTCTTTTGAATTATTCATAGGCGGCCGGTATTTAAGAGCGAGACAGAAACAGGCTTTCATCTCACTGATAACCATATTATCAATTGTGGGTGTTATGGTTGGTGTTATGGCTCTTATTGTGGTTATTGCAGTTATGGCCGGATTTGAGTCGGATCTTAAATCCCGAATACTTGGAGTTGAATCGCATGTTGTTGTGATGAGTCACGGTGGATCTTTTTCTGGATATCCGGGGATTCTTAAACAGATTCTGGAAATTGACGGAGTTGAGGCAGCAGCCCCTTTTATTTATACCCAGGTCATGCTTAAATCTTCCTCCGGAGTATCCGGTGCCGTTTTAAAAGGCGTTGATCCGAAAACAGCAAGCCTGGTGGTAAAAAATCTCCGGGCTTTTTCGCTGCAACAAAACGAACCGGAAAGCCAAACCGGCGGTTCTTCAAGCCTTGTTCCCGGCATAATAATCGGGAAGGAGCTTGCCGCAAGCCTTGGGGTTTCAAAAGGCGATATGGTTTATCTGATATCACCATCAGGCATGATATCCCCTGTAGGGCATTTACCCTCGATGAGGCAATTTATTGTGAAAGACCTGTTTGAGTCAGGTATACATGACTATGATGGTTCCCTTGCTTATATTAATATTGTAGATGCGCAGAAGATATTGCGAATGGGGAACACAGTGACAGGTATCGAGGTGCGTGTAAGTGATATTTATAATGCCGGAAAGATAGCCAATAAAATCGTTAATGATTTGGGATTTCCTTACAGGACAAGAGACTGGATGCAAATGAACAAAAACCTCTTTTCAGCTTTAAAACTGGAAAAGACGGTGATGTTTATTATTTTAACCCTTATTGTTCTTGTTGCTGCTCTTAATATAGCAAGTTCCCTTATCATGATGGTAATGGAAAAGACGAAGGATATCGCTATTCTTAAAGCCATGGGGGCCACAGACAGGAGTATAAGGAAAATATTTGTATTCAAGGGAATGATAATAGGTTCAGTCGGAACCAGTCTGGGAGTTTGTGCAGGTTATTTAGTATGTAAGCTTCTTGAAAAATATAAATTTATCGATCTGCCGGGTGATGTTTACTATATAACTACCCTACCGGTACGTATTGTAGCATTTGATGTTTTGCTGATTGCTTCTGCGGCATTGCTGATTTGCTTTTTGGCAACCTTATATCCGGCTCACCAGGCGTCAGGACTTAATCCCGTCGAGGCTATCCGGCATGGATGACAACAGGCCCGAAGACAATAGTGTAGTGGCTCACGGATATTCTTTAAAGCTGTTAAAAGTCAGAGGTATATGCAAAGGCTTTAACAACAGCGGGACCCGTCTTGAAATTCTCAGAGGGGTTGATTTTGATCTGGATAAAGGTGAAACAATCTCGATTGTAGGCGCATCGGGTATAGGTAAATCCACCCTGTTGCACATACTCGGGACTCTCGATTATCCGGATAACGGTACTTTATTTTTTCTTGATGAGGAAGTTTTTCGTTACGATGCAGATAAACTAGCTCAGTTCCGTAATCATTCCATCGGATTTGTCTTCCAATTTCATCATCTTCTGGCAGAGTTTTCCGCGATTGAAAACACGATGATGCCAGCATTGATAAAAGGGACAGAAAGACAAAAAGCAAAAGAAGATGCAGAAGAAATATTGGTAAGAGTCGGACTTAAGGAGAGAATGAACAGCAGGATCGGCACCCTGTCGGGTGGAGAAATGCAGCGGGTGGCTATTGCGAGGGCATTATCTCTAAAGCCGGCTGTTCTTCTTGCTGATGAGCCGACCGGTAATCTTGATAAAAAAAACAGTGAGCAGGTTCATGAGTTGCTGATGGAACTTAATCGTGAGTTCGGAATGGCAATGATTGTAGTAACACACAATATGGAACTGGCCTCTTTTATGCGAAGATGTGTTACAATTTATGACGGGCAGCTTGTTGAGACAGCTTGAGGAGTTAAAATGAATAAATATCTCTGCCTTACTGCTATTGCAATAGCAGTTTTATCTTCCGGCAATGTTTATGCAACGGAAACGGTGAATGTATTGATATTACCTTTTGAAATAAACGCCCAGGAGGAGCTCTCTTATCTTAAGAATCAAATACCTCAGGTTATCAAGAACCATTTAAAACATGATGGAGCGGGTATTTTGGAACCCGATCCCGGTATGTCTTTATCTATCACAGAACCAACCGGATTTATGGATAAAATCAGGAAAATTGGAGATAAGAGTGGTGCCACCCATGTAATATGGGGAAGCATTACAATTATTGGCCAGCATTTCAGCCTTGATACCAAGATGATCGGATCTTCCGGTGATGAGCTCCCATATGTTTTTTTCTATGAGGGCGAAGGAATTGAAAATCTCTCAGGGAGCCTGAAGGAACTTTCACGGGATCTCGGAATGAAGATATTCAAACGGGAAAAAATCTCGAAGGTGCTCGTTAACGGCAATAAGCGTATTGAGACCGATGCAATCAGAAGAGTAATTAAGGCCGACATTGGAAGCATATATCACCCTAAGAACCTTGCAGAAGATCTTAAGGCTGTTTATGCGATGGGATACTTTGATGATGTCCGTATTGAATCCGAAAGTACTGCAGAAGGGAAGTCGGTAATATTTAAGGTTAAAGAAAAGCCGACAATAAGGGTAATTATTATAAAAGGGAACAGAATATATGAGGATGAGAAGATAAAGGAGGTCTTGAATTTAAAGACCGGCTCTATTCTGAATTATGTGATGGTTCAGAAAAATATTGAAAGAATTGAAGGCCTTTATAAGGATAAAAATTACCATAATGCCAGAGTGGAATATAAAATCAGCGAACATGAAAATAATCAGGCCGACCTCGAATTTGTTATCACAGAGGGTTCTAAGGTTCTTATCAAAAGCATAATATTTGAGGGCAATAAGGCATATTTAAGCTCAAAGCTCAAAAAGCTTATGTCGACATCGGAAAAAAGCATATTTTCACTGGTAACTTCTGCCGGGGACCTGAACAGGGAAGACTTAAATCAGGATGTGGCAAAGCTCGCATCTTTTTATCACAACAACGGTTTTATTCAGGCCAAAGTTGGCGAGCCTAAGATTGACGCACATGAATCCTGGATTGATATTACAATAAAGATCGATGAAGGTCCGCAATTTAAAGTCGGAAAAGTTGAAATAACAGGGGATCTGGTTTTCCCTCAGGAAAAGCTTATTGAGAATATTAAGATCGGAAAAGAAAAGTATTATAACAGGCAGGTTCTGCAAAGAGATATCCTTGCTTTGACGGATATTTATTCGGACGAAGGCTATGCGTATGCTGATATTGCTCCGAGCATAGATCAGGACCGGGATAAAATGGTGGTCAACATTAATTTTATAATTAAAAAAGGCAAACAGGTCTATTTTGAAGAGATTGTAATCGGCGGGAATACAAAGACCAGAGACAGGGTTATCAGGAGAGAGCTCCTTATATATGAGCAGGAGCTTTACAGCGGGGTCAAGTTAAAAAAGAGCATGCGCAATCTGCATCGCCTTGATTACTTTGAGGATATTAAAGTCGATACATCAAAAGGAAGTTCTGATGATAAAATGCTTCTTAAGATAAATATCGCTGAAAAACCGACCGGAACTTTCAGTTTTGGAGCGGGTTACAGCAGCATTGAAAAAGTATTCGGCATGGCCTCAATAGCCCAGAGAAATCTTTTTGGAAAAGGACAGATGCTTGCTTTAAAAACGCAACTAGGAGCTGTTTCAAATAGATATACCTTGAGCTTTACCGAACCTTGGTGGTTTGATATACCATTATCGGCCGGTTTTGATCTGTACAGCTGGGAATATGATTATGATACTTATGACAAGGACAGCAAAGGCGGTGGAATCAGATTCGGATATCCTGTTTATGATTATACAAAGATTTATTTAAACTATGCTTTTGACGATGCCAATATACGTAACATAGAAACAGATGCCCCGGATACGATAAAGGAAATGGAAGGGAACAATATTTCAAGCAGCGTGATGGCAACTTTAAAGTACGATTCGCGTGATAAGATATTTAATCCTACGGAAGGGTCCGAGCACACTGTTTCAGTCCAGTATGCAGGACTTGGGGGTGATATAGGTTTTACGCGGTATATTGCGGAAACAGGCTGGTATATTCCTTTATTTAAAGGTACCGTAGGTTCAATACATGCCAAGACCGGATATGTCAGCCAAAACTCCGAAGGGAAGCTCCCTACTTATGAGCGTTTCGATCTTGGAGGAATAAACTCTTTGCGCGGATTTGAAAGTGAGGATCTGAGCCCGAAGAAGTTGAATTCTGAAGGAGTGCTGACGGAAATTGGCGGGAACAAATTTGTCCAGTTTAATCTCGAATTCCTTTTTCCTCTAATAAAGGAAGCAGGTGTCATGTGTGTGCTATTCTTTGATACTGGAGATGTCTATGACAACCATGAAAGCATAAACTTTGGGAATTTGAGAGAAAGTGTTGGAGGCGGGATTAGATGGTATTCGCCGATGGGTCCGATGCGGATTGAATATGGTTACATCCTCGATCCGGTAAAAGATGCCGGTGAAGGCGGGAAATGGGAATTTACGATGGGTACCGTATTTTAATAGTATAGGAATTTGTATTTTGGATGCAGATTAACGCAGGTTTTATAGATTTTGAATATAAATAACTAAATTATTATCTGTGGATATTGGCGAAAATCTGAGTCCTAATTTAGAAGGTCGGACCTTATTTCGAAGTTATCAATAGTTGATATATTTCTAATAAGTCTAAAGATACTCACTTTTCTAAGACGTAAATAGTTTATAATTATAAGGGGAGAAATAATAATGAGATCGTTTAAAACTGTAGTGTCGGCTGGGATGATATTATTCTTTTTACTTGGTATTACCGTATATGCGGCGGATGTCGCAAAGATAGGTGTTGTGGATTTCCAGAAAATCCTTGAAACATCAAATGCAGGAAAAGCAGGGCAGGCTGAGATAAAAAAACAGGGCGAGAAGATGGAGTCCGAGCTGAAGAAAAAAGGGGCAGAAATAGAAGAGCTGAATAAAAAGCTTGAAAAAGATACAATGGTCGGCAACAAGGAAATGCGTGAAGAAAAGGAGCGGGAAGCCCAGATAAAAATTTTTGATTTCAAGAGTCTTGAAAAAAAATACAGGTCTGAACTTCAAAAGCTTCAAACCGATATTGTAATACGCATACAAAAAGAGGTTGATGCTATTGTTGATGAAATCGGTAAAAAAGAAGGGTATCTTCTTGTTATTGAAAAACGTGAAGCAGGTGTCTATTATGCGCCGGTTTCAGTGGATATTACAGATAAACTGATTCAGCAATACAATGCAAAATTTGCACAGAAACCGGGAAAAGAGAAGTAGGAAATTATAATGGAAGCGATGCTTTCCGAAATAGCAGACATTGTCGGGGGCAGAATTATCGGCAATCCGAAGATGGTCATATGCGGCGCTGCCTCCTTTGAAGATGCGAAAGTATACAATATAACATTTGCAGGTGATGCCGGGTTTCTAAAGAAAATCGAAGAGACCGGAGCGGGAGCGGTTATAGTTCCCCTCAGTTTCAGTGAATCTTCAAAGAACCTGATACAGGTAAATAATCCTAAGGCTGCCTTCACTAAGGTTTTGAACCTGTTTTATCCGCCATCGGTTCCGGCACAGGGAATAAGCTCATCCGCATATGTAGGAAACGGATTCAAATGCGGTAGGGATGTTTCGATTGCCCCTAATGCAGTGATAGGTGATAATGTTGTTATTGGTGACCGGGTATCGATTTATCCGTGTTCATATATCGGAGATTGCGTTGTTATCGGTGATGATGTCAAAATCTATTCCAATGTCTCTGTTCTCGAGAAATGCACAATAGGCAACAGAGTAATAATTAATGCCGGTTCTGTAATCGGAAGTGATGGTTTCGGCTTTTTTCTCGACGGCGGAAAACATTTCAAAATTCCCCATACAGGTATTGTCAGGATAGATGATGATGTCGAAATTGGAGCAGGAAATACTATAGACAGGGCTACTTTTGGCAAAACATGGATATGTCGTGGGGTAAAAACGGATAATCAGGTTCATATTGCACATAATGTTACTGTCGGAGAGGATAGTTTGCTTATAGCCCAGGCAGGCATCGGGGGAAGCTCATCAATCGGAAAGCATACCATTATTTCAGGGCAGGCAGCGGTTGCCGACCATGTGAATATTGGGAATAACGTTATTGTCGTAGGTAAGACAGGAGTCGCAAAATCGGTTCAGGACGGGGAGGTTCTATCCGGTGTTCCTGCGATTCCCCATAAACTGTGGCTTAAGGTTCAAAATATTATTCCCAAACTTCCGGATCTCAGAAAGAAACTGATGAAAATAGAAAAGAGGCTGGAGAGAATGGAGAAAAATAATGGGAAAAATTATTAATATATCAGAAATAATGAAATTATTGCCCCATCGCTATCCGTTTATTCTGGTTGACAGGGTTGTCGAACTTGTTGAAGGGGATAAAATTATAGCTTATAAAAATGTCACCATCAATGAGCCCTTTTTTGTGGGACATTTTCCTGGGGCCCCCATTATGCCGGGAGTTCTTATTATTGAAGCTATGGCACAATCCGGTGGGATATTATTTGCCGTTTCCCAGCCGGAGGAAAAAAGAGGCGGCCCGATTTATTTTATGGGAATGGATAAGGTAAAATTCAGAAAACCGGTTGTTCCCGGAGATCAGCTTTTTTTTGAAGTAAAAATTTTGAACAAGAGGTCAAAAGCCGTAAAAATGTCGGGTATTGCTAAGGTTGAAGGCAATTGCGTAGCTGAAGCGGAGTTTATTGCCACATTTGGAGGAAAATAATGATTCATGAAACTGCTATAATTAATTCCATGGCCGAGATAGATTCAAATGTCGATATCGGCGCATATTCCATAATCGGAGATAATGTATTCATTGGTTCAGGAACTGTGATAGGCCCTCACGTTGTAATAGACCCATTTGTAACAATTGGCCGGAACTGCCGGATATTCCAGTATGCTGCAATCGGCGCAGTGCCCCAGTCACTCAAATTTGAAGGTGAAAAAACATATGTAAAGATCGGCAATGGAACAATAATCAGGGAATTTGTCACTATTCACAGGGGAACCGGATTTGGCGGGGGCATAACCGAGGTTGGGGAAGAGAATTTTTTGATGGCATATACCCATATAGCGCACGACTGCAAGGTGGGCCGTAAGGTTGTCATGGCAAACAACGCGACTCTAGCCGGACATATAACTATAGGAGATCACGCTACAATAGGTGGGCTCGTAGCTGTTCATCAATTTGTCAAAATCGGAGAATACGCTTTTGTCGGCGGCAAATCAGCAGTTGTTAAGGATGTGCCACCTTATGTAATTGCCGCGGGAGACAGAGCGGAGCTTCATGGCTTGAATTCGGTCGGCCTCAAACGGCATGGATTTTCACCTACAACATTATCCCTGCTGAAAAAAACATACAGAATTATATTCAGAATCGGACTTACCATGAACGAGGCGATTGAAAGAGTCAGGGCTGAAGTCGAGCAGGTTCCAGAGGTCGTGAATTTTATTGACTTTATTAGATCTTCCCATCGGGGCGTTACACGATAATCTAATGACAAAAAAGATAGGACTTATTGCGGGTAGCGGCCAGTTCCCCATAATTTTTTCAAAAAAAGCCGGATCAAGCGGCTTTTTGGTATATGCCGCGGCTTTTATAAATGAAGCTGAACAGACACTCAGAGAGCATGTTGAGGCAATAGAATGGATGCATCTGGGGCAGGTTAAGCGGTTGATCGGGTTTTTTAAAAGAAACGGAATTAAAGAAGCAGTGATGCTTGGCGCAATAAAGAAAACAAGGATGTTTTCCGATATCAGGCCCGATATCAAGGCTATTTCACTGGTGGCGCGCATAAAAAGCACACATGATGACGGACTTTTGAGCGCGTTTGCCGGGTTGCTTGAAAAAGAGGGCATCATGATAAAATCTTCAACATTTTTACTTCCGGATCTTCTTGCAGAAGAGGGCTGCTGGACAAAGCGGAAGCCTACAAGGTCGGAAAAGGCGGATATAGATCTCGGATGGCATATTGCAAAAGAGATAGGTCGTCTTGATGTAGGCCAATGCGTCGTTGTCTGTGGCGGTTCTGTTCTTGCCGTTGAAGCTATTGACGGCACAGATGCCACCATCAGAAGAGGAGGGAAGCTCGGAAACGGGGAGTCGGTAATGGTTAAAGTCTGCAAGCCGAATCAGGATACCAGATTCGATATGCCTGCCGTAGGCGCGCAGACGATAATAACAATGCATGAATCAGGAGTTAATCTCCTTGCTGTCGAGGCGCAGAAAGCCCTAGTTTTTGACAGAGAAGAGATGGTCATGCTTGCCGACAGATTCGGCTTAAGCATTGTTGCGATATCAGAAAAGTAAAAATATGCCGTCTTCATAAAAAGTCATTCTGCTTAAGTTGCGCTTCCTTTCGCAAGATTTGCGCGCCTTGGATAATGAGCTTTTTACTTTGCCTTCTGAATTTCGATTTTTTCGTAGATATCAATTAATTTTGGAAGGATAAATGAAAAAACTGCGTGTAGGAGTTGTTGGCGCCGGCTACCTAGGAAAATTTCATGCGGAAAAGTATTCGCAGATGGATAATGTCGAGCTTGCAGGGATAGCCGATCTGGACAGAGTGCAGGCAGAGACCGTATCGAAGAAGTTAAAGACGAATGCTTACACCGATCATCGTGACCTGATAGGAAAAGTGGATGCTGTCAGCGTTGTTGTTTCCACTCCTGCCCATTTCAGGGTAAGCAAAGATTTTCTTGAAAATGACATTGATATTCTTATTGAAAAGCCTATTACGACAACCCTTAGCGAGGCGGATGAACTGATAAGCATTTCGGAGGCCAGAGGCCTTATCATACAGGTCGGGCATCTGGAACGATTTAACCCCGCGATTCTTGCACTTAAGGATATTGTGAAGAACCCCAGGTTCATTGAATCGCATCGTTTGAGTATTTTCAAGGAGCGCGGTACGGATGTGAGCGTTGTGCTGGATCTTATGATACATGACATAGATATAATATCCGGTTTTGTAAAATCGGAAATAAAGAGTATTCATGCTGCCGGGATTCCGGTAATAACCGGCCGGGCCGATATAGCCAACACCCGGCTGGAATTTATGAACGGATGTGTTGCCAATGTCACGGCAAGCAGAATCTCAACAAAAAATGAACGGAAGATAAGGCTTTTCCAGCAGGACGCATACATATCGGTTGATTTTGCAAATCATGAAATAACCATTGTACGCAAAAAAGACGGCAAAAAAGAAAGCGTTATACCGGGCATGGAGATAAAACAGATCTGTTTTGAAAAGAGTGATGCCTTGAAAGACGAGCTTACGGCTTTTGTTAAATCGGTGAGCAAGCGTGAGGTTCCTGAAGTTACCGGGCAGGTCGGACGTGATGCATTGAAAGTAGCTCTGAGCGTAATGGAACAGATCGATTCTTCAAAAAAGCAGCTTATTGAAAATTGATTATATGATGGAGTTGTAAAAAGTCATTTTTTGACTTTTTCCGAAGGTATCATTATATGAGTCAGCCTATTAATCGGAAATGTGTTATGATCATCGCCGGCGAAGCGTCGGGCGATATTCATGGGGCAAGGCTCATTTCGGCAATGAAGGAGAAAAATAAGGATCTCTGCTTCTGCGGCATAGGCGGCGATGCGCTAAGGGATGCAGGAGTTGAAATTATTCAGGATGCATCTACTCTTGCCGTAGTCGGAATAACGGAGGTTTTTTCAAAGATATTTTCTATTATTAAAGGCATGGCCGGCGCAAAAAGGCTTCTTAAAACTTTAAAGCCAGGTCTGCTGATCCTGATCGATTTTCCCGATTTCAACCTTAAAATCGCAGCAAATGCGAAAAACCTTGGCATTCCAGTCCTTTATTACATAAGCCCTCAAGTCTGGGCGTGGCGGCAGGGCCGGGTGAAAAAAATAAAAGAGCTTGTAAATCATCTGGCTGTTATCTTGCCTTTCGAGGAGGAGTTTTTTAAAAAACATGGCGTTCTCGTATCTTATGTGGGGCATCCCCTTCTTGATGGCGGCCTGTCACCGGTTAAATTGAAAGAAAAGGAAGATGCCCCGGTGGTAGTTGGCCTGCTGCCCGGTTCACGCGACAGCGAGGTTGCAAGGCATCTTCCGATCATGCTTGAAGCGGCTTCATTAATTATAAAAAAAATGAACAGGGTGAAAATAGCGGTATCGCTTGCCCCGACTGTGGAGCGGGGATATGTCGAAAAAATAAATGAGAAACACGACGCTTATGATTATGAAATTGTTTCAGGCGGAGCGGATAAGATATTAAAAATGTGCTCTCTGGTCGTGGCTGCTTCGGGGACTGTAACCCTGGAAGCTGCCATAGCAGGCGTTCCGATGGTGGTAATATACAGGGTTTCACCAGTAAGTTACCTGCTTGGTAAGGCGATGATTAATGTTCCGAATATCTGCCTTGTAAATCTTATAGCGGGAAGGGAGATAGTCCCTGAACTGATTCAGGATATGGTAACGCCTGCCAATATAGCAGATGAAGTTTTAAGAATTCTCGGTGATTCCGGTAAAATTGAATCGATGAGAAATGATCTCGTAGGCATAAGAAATCTTCTCGGGGGACCCGGAGCTTCCGGGCGGGTTGCTGATATAGCCATATCAATGCTGACACAATCGTAAAAATGCACAAAATGGGATGTTATTTGAAACCACTAAGAACATGAAGTTGAAAATACGGCATATTAATTTTTATCCTTCGTGCTCTTCGCGTCCTTCGTGGTAAAAAAAATCTACTTTTTACGGAGCCATAAAACAAGGTTCTAATAAATGGGGATAAAGAAAATATCATTCATTAAACCAAGACATCATGAACTCATAAAGCTGATAAAAGAGAGCTGGTTGACGCTTTTTCTGGCTACGGTATGTCTTCTTGTTGTTGCCGGAACAACGGCGGTTTCGGCATATTTGATAAAGCCGGCCCTTGATGATGTGTTTATAAGCAAAGACGCCAGGATGCTCAGACTTATTCCTGCCGCGGTCATTATAGTATATTTTTTGCGCGGGCTCGGATTGTATGGCCAGGAATATCTAATGAGCCATGTAGGCCAGAACATCATAAGGCGCCTGCGAAACAGGCTGTACGACCACATACAGGATCTGCCTCTTTCATTTTTTCATAAAGAAAAGACCGGAACCCTCATGTCACGCATCACAAATGACGTCAATACCATCAAAGCTATGGTCTCCTCGGTTGTTACCGGTTCCGTTAGAGACTGCTTTACGATTGTTGGTCTTACAATTGTCATATTCACACAGATCTGGGATCTCGCATTATTTGCCTTCATTATTTTGCCCCTTGCTTTTTATCCTATTGTTGCCCTTGGAAGAAGGGTAAGAAAGGTCAGCAGGAAATGTCTTGAGGCGATAGCGGATATGAGTTCATTTCTCCATGAAACGTTTGCCGGAAATAAAATTGTTAAGGCGTTCGGTATGGAGGCTTATGAAAAAAAACGCTTTTCTGACAAATCATTTCTGCTTTTTAAGCTTGAAATGAAGGAGGTTAGGGCAAAGTCACTTTCTTCTCCAATAATGGAATTTCTTGGAGGGCTGGGAATAGCTTTTGTCATATGGTATGGAGGGTACAAGGTTATTTCCGGTACCTATACCACCGGAACTTTTGTCTCCTTCCTTGCTGCCGTAGTAATGCTTTATGATCCGGTGAAGAAACTTAGTAAACTGAACAATCAGCTTCAACAGGGGCTTGCCGCAACAGACAGGATATTCGACATAATAGAAAGGCAGTCGGATATCCAAGAGGATGAGAATCCAGTTGTGTTAAAACGCGGTCCTCATAATGTTACCTTTGATAATGTATCTTTTAAATATAAGGAAACAACAGTTTTAAAAAATATCAATCTGGAGGTCAAATCAGGAGAAATTCTTGCTCTTGTAGGTATGAGTGGTGGCGGGAAAACATCTCTTGTTAACCTTATTCCCAGATTTTATGATGTCAGCGGGGGCTATATATATATAGATGGAATTGATCTCAGGAAAGCTTCAGTTTCATCTCTTCGTGAGCAGATAGCAATTGTCACACAGGAGCCTATACTTTTTAATGATACGGTGAGAAATAATATAGCCTATGGCAGTTGGAACGCTTCGGAGAAGAATATTGAAATGGCTGCAAGAGCGGCATATGCATATGATTTCATCCAGGGCTTTCCCGATAAATTTAACACCATCCTTGGTGAGCTTGGAGGACGCCTTTCAGGAGGCGAGAAGCAGAGGATATGCATCGCGAGGGCGCTGATAAAGGATGCTCCTATTTTAATACTTGACGAGGCTACTTCCTCGCTCGATACCGAATCTGAAAGACTTGTTCAGAAGGCCCTTGAAAACCTGATGAAGGGACGGACTACATTCGTTATTGCTCACAGATTATCGACCATAGGATATGCGAACAGAATAATAGTAATTATTGACGGTCGTATCGTGGAAGAGGGCACACACGTAGAACTTATGGCAAAGGAAGGGGAATATCGAAAACTGTATCAGATGCAGTTTGGCGCCGGCGATACAAAATGAAGATCAACTCAATTATAAACAGATACCTGTTTAAAGAGATGATACCTCCCTTTCTCATCAACATGGTCTTTTTTACCTTCCTCTTCCTGATGGCAAAAATTCTTTTTATTACCAATCTGGTTGTGAATCATAATATAGGTCTCTCCAGAGTCATACTGATGCTTTTTCTTTTCATTCCCTATTTTCTCGTATTCGTGATTCCGATGTCGGTTATGATGTCTGTGCTGCTCACTTTCCTGAGGTTTTCGAGCGATAACGAGCTTACGGCATTGAAAACGGGAGGAATAAGTCTTTACGGGCTGCTTCCCCCTGTCATTATTTTTTGCCTCATCGGGTTTGTGCTTACTTTGACTATGTCCGTCTATGGTATGCCGTGGGGGAGAGCATCTATTAAAAGACTGACAATGGAGGTTGCGACATCGAATCTCGAACTGGGACTCAGGGAGAGAACTTTCAACAACAATTTTAAAGATATTATGCTTTACGTGAGCGAAGTGGATATGAAAAAGGGAGAACTCAAGGATGTTTTCGTTGAGGATAAACGTTCGGAAAGCATTGTGAGCACTGTCGTGGCGCCTAAGGGAATCCTTTTTTTCGAGAAAGAAAGGCTTATTTTCCGTTTAAGGCTTTTTGACGGAAAAATCAATCAGGTAAGCATGAAAAACAAGTCGGTCAATTCAATAGGTTTTGAAACGTATGATATTAACCTTGATCTGAAAAGCGCTTTTTCAGACATTGAGGGAAAGGGAAAAATAAAAGACGAGAAAGAGATGTCTTTTCCGGAGCTTCGCGATTATCTGAGCAAGGCTGAGAATAAAAATTCGAAGTATTTTAAGGCTCTGGTCGAACTCCACCAGAAAATTTCGATTCCTTTTGCCTGTTTTGTCTTGGGGATACTTGCCGTTTCGCTGGGCGCGCAATTGAAGTCGGCGAGACGCTCATTCGGTCTTGGGCTGGGACTTATCTTTTTTCTATTTTATTATCTTCTTCTTTCAATAGGTTATGTTTTTAAAAATTCGGAATGGTATCCTCCTTTTATAGGAATGTGGATTCCGAATATAGTGACGGGCGGCATAGGTTTATTTCTTCTTGTAAGAACTGCCTCTGAGCGCCAGGTTTTTTCTATGCTTGCCGGGTTTTTAAAGCGAAATGCGACTCTGAAAGAATAAAGCGAATATGTCAATAATAGACAAATATCTGACAAAGGAAGTTCTGCAGTACTTCTGCATTATTCTGGCGACTGTAATCGGAATTTATATTGTTGTCGATTTTTTTGATGAAACGGATATTTTTTTTGAATCAGGACTCTCTTTTTCCAGCGCTTTTTTTTATTTTATTTCCAAGATGCCGGTAGTTCAGTTCATTCCGGTATCCGTTTTGTTGTCCATTCTAGTCACCTTCGGCCTGATGAACAAAAACAACGAAATAGTGGCTCTAAAAAGCGGCGGTGTCAGCATATATTATCTTTTAAAGCCCATGCTTCTTATCGGCGCGCTGTTTTTTTTCATTATTATTCTGCTTTCCGAGGTTGTTGTCCCGATAATAAAGAACCGGGCGGAAAGAATCTGGACACAGGAGAGCCGGAAAAAAACATCCGCAACTCTCAAGGAAAAGGATATCTGGATAAAGGGAGACCGACTTATAGTTCATATAAGTTATTATAATTCAACAGAGAGGACTATACACGGAATCACGCTCAATTTCTTTGATGATAATTTTCGTGTGATAAGAAGACTTGACTGCGGAAAAGGAGTACAAAAAGACGGGCTGTGGACTTTTTATGATATAATTGAACAAAAGCTTGATGGAAGTAGCGGCAGAATTATTTTCCATAAGGAGATCATTGAAAAGCTCGATTTTTCTACTGAAGATCTAGGAAAAGTGGCGGTCAAATCCGAAGCTATGAATGTTACGGAGCTTTATGATTATATAAGAAAAGTTGAGTTCGAAGGATATGGCTCTACCAAGTACCGGGTGGATTTTTATGCCAAAATAGCTTTCCCTTTTATTTGTATAATAATGTGCATTATAGGTACGGGCATAGCATTACGGCTTAAAACAAAGGAGAGTATCCCCGTCAGCATAATTTACGGCATCGGAACTGTTTTTTTCTACTGGGTCTTTTACAGCTTTTGCCTGTCGCTTGGCGAGGGAGGAGCACTCGCTCCTTTTATTGCAGCTCTTTTGCCGAACCTGATATTCTTATGCTTCGGTGTTTTTACGCTTATCAATGCCGAATAGATTGCTTTTTTGCAGTTTTTCGCCTTGTTAATTTACCGGAATTCCATGAGTATAGTAATGAAAATAATTGAGGGAGTTATGTATTCCGGAGAAAAGGAAGCCTCGCTTTTCCCCAGGTTGATATTATCCGTTCTTTCGGAGATATACTGCGCTTTAATCAGTATTTGGGACATTCTATACAGGACTGGAATATTCAGCAGAAGAAGGCTTTCATGCAGAGTAATCTCCATCGGCAATATAACTGTCGGCGGAACCGGTAAAACCCCGATGACGATCTATATCGCCGGAATGCTTACCGAGCTTGGTTATAAGGTTGTTGTGGTCAGCAGAGGATACAGGGGAAGAGTTGGAAAAAAAGGAGGAATTGTAAGTAATGGCAGAGAGATACTTATGGGGCCGGATTTATCAGGTGATGAACCTTTTATGATGGCAGCAAGGTTAAATAATATTCCTGTTGTAGTCGGGCAAAACAGGCATAATACCGGCTTGATCGCAGTAAGAGATTTCAACCCGGATATTATTCTTCTCGATGACGGTTTCCAGCACCGCAAACTTTTTCGTGATATTGATCTTCTTCTTTTAGACTCGGAGCGTCCTTTCGGAAACAGTCGGCTGGTTCCAAGAGGGGTTTTAAGGGAACCGGCTGTTTCAATCAAGCGGGCCGATGCGTTTATTCTTACCAGGTCTTCTTCAGATAACACAGGTATAAGAGACAAAATAAGTGCTGTTTCAAATAAACAGCCTGTTTTTGATGCATTCAATAGATTTTATTATTTTATCGTTAAAAAAAGCGTTGTTTTAACCCCGGCAGCGGATTTTTGTAATGAATTATCCGAGGATTTCAGTTCTTTTGCCGGGAAAAAGGTTGTGGCTTTTTCAGGCATTGCCGGAAATGTTCATTTCAGAAAGACTATTGAGGAATACAAATGCGAACTTCTGGAGTTTTTCGGTTTCTCGGACCATTACAGGTATACTGTCGGAGATATTGAAAGAATTTCGAAATCCATAAGGGATAAAACGGCCGATCTTGTTATGACAACCGAAAAGGATTTCGCGCGAATAGGCGGCAAATTTAATTTTCCGGTTGACATTATTGTCGTGGGTGTAAAAATGTGCATGAAGGATGAAAGATCTTTTAAGGACTTTATATTGAGTAAGCTTTAATGGCTTTGTAAAAAGTCAAAATGTGCTCACTTAAACCCGATAAACGGGGTAGGTTTACGAAATTATTTCCTGTGGGGAAATGCAAGAAATAATTTCTAACTTACTAATGAGCTTTTTCACGGATTTTTAATGACTTCGCTAAATCACAAAAACTCCCCGCCTGCGGCGGATCAACAGCTTGTGATTTTTAACTCCTAAGTTCTTTAAAAATCTATTTCTCAAAAAGCTCATATTCGTTCACATATGACTTTTTACGAGTGCATAACATTTAAAAATCACATAATTTATATAATAATAAATACTGTTTAACGCTTTGTAATATAATAAATATTATAAGGAGGTTTGAATCATGAAAAAAATCATTACAGGTTTTATGGTTGCTCTGCTCTTCCTGATTTTGGCAGACCCTTCAATCGGACAGAATGCACCGCCTGCAGAAGGCGGGATACTTCCGAAAATCAGTCTTCCTGTTCCAGGCAATGAGGCATACAGAAAATATCTCGGATTAAAATGGGACGGTACATTTCTTATCCCCCAGATAAAAGCCAAGGTCGTGTTGATAGAGATATTCAGCATGTATTGTCCGCATTGCCAGAAAGACGCGCCTGTTGTAAATAATCTTTTCAGCAGGATCACGGGAGATGATGTTCTGAAGGATGAGTTAAAGCTGATCGGAATCGGAGCCGGAAACTCGGATTTTGAGGTTGATTTTTTCAGAGAAACCTACGGCGTAAAATTCCCCTTATTTTCCGACAATGAATTTTCAGCTCATAAGCTGCTCGGAGAAGTCAGGACCCCTTATTTTATTGCAATTAAAATCAACAAAAACGGAACGCATAAAGTTATTTACTCCAAACTGGGGGGTGTAGAAAATCCTGATGAATTTTTGAAGAAGATTAAAAATCTTGCGGGCTTGAAATAAGAAGGAGATATTTCCATGATTAAAAATATTATACGAAGCATTATTCAGATAATTGCGCTTTTCTTAATATGTGTTCCGGCCTTTGCGCTTTCCGATGCATATAAGAATAATATATATAATACGGGCGAATTAAAGCCGGTCGACAGCGTACTTAAGGTTAAAGTTGGTGAGCCGGCTCCTGGTTTCACTCTTCCTTCCATTTCAGGGGAGAAGGTTTCACTAAGCCAGTTCAAGGGAAAAAAGAATGTGGTTCTTTCGTTCGTCCCTGCAGCCTGGACTCCCATCTGCTCGGATCAGTGGCCGGGATATAACCTTGCAAGAAGATTCTTTGAGGAAAACGATGCCGTCCTGCTCGGAATAACCGTAGACAATATCCCGACCCTTTACGCCTGGACGAACCAGATGGGTAAATTATGGTTTCCGGTTCTTTCGGATTTCTGGCCTCACGGCGCAGTAGCAGGCATTTACGGTGTTTTGCGGACAGATGGTGTAACAGAAAGAGCTTTGTTTGTAATAGACAAGGAAGGCATCTTAAGATATGCGCATGCAGGCGACATAAATAAAAGACCCGAACTTGGGGCTCTGGTAACGGAGCTGAAAAAACTGAAAGATAAATAGTTTCCATCCGGAAATGACCCTTTTGAGCGATCTTTGTGTCAATCCGCGGGATTTCTTGTGCGACATACTATACGTATGTCTTAAGCGCAATCCCTTGATCTCCTTGAGCTTGCCCAAAATTGCCTATTTCCGATTTGGAAACTCAACTGTGTCCGAGCTTGGTTTCCGGATGGATACTAAATAGCTTATTCAGACATTTCTAATAAAATAAATGGTCATATAGTTGCATATCATATCCGTTATCCTCGCAAAAAGAGCAGAGATGGGGAAATTATTGCAAGAAATTTTCTTACATTAAAATAATAAATATTCCGATTTATATTTTATAATCATGTATGCTATTTAGAGCTGACGGCTTCATAACAAGTTGTTTAACAGAATTGGCGAGGATCTATGATTATTGAAGGCTTAAAACTCACATTGCTTGGAATGTCGGTAGTATTTGCATTTCTGGGTCTGCTTGTGGTGATGGTCAATCTTTGTGCAAGACTCCTGAAACCTTTCACGGAAAAAGAGGCTGCTGCACATGAATACCAGACCAGGAGAAAATTCCGCGAATTGCCGCAGTCTGAAGATAAAAGAAGGATTATGGCGGTGATAAGCGCTTCTGTTTCGGCGCACAGAGCTGGAAGAAAATGAGGTTTATCGGTCAGGTAAATCTCGTTACCATATTTTAAAGGAGTAATTATGATAAAAAAAATCAGATTCATGGACACTTCATTGCGGGACGGATTTCAATCGGTTTTCGGCGCCCGCGTGCTGACGGATGATTTCCTCCCGGCGGTTGAAGCGGCTGTCCACGCCGGAATTGATTATCTTGAAGCCGGCGGAGGAGCAAGATTCCAGAGCCTTTTCATGTACTGCGGAGAATCCGCCTTTGATATGATGGACCGGTTCAGGAAAGCCGCGGGTCCCGGCGCTCAACTACAGACGCTTGCAAGAGGGATCAATGTGGTGGCGCTGTCGGCCCAGCCCAGAGATATGATAGATCTCCACGCTAAAATGTTTAAGAAACACGGCATAACCCATATCCGTAATTTCGACGCACTGAATGACGTCCGCAACCTCGTCTATTCCGGCCAGTGCATAAAAAATGCAGGCCTGAATCACCAGGTTGTAGTTACGATGATGGAGCTTCCGCCGGGATGTTCCGGCGCCCACGATCCCGCTTTCTATCTGAAGACATTAAAAGATATTCTTGATTCGGGAGTTCCTTATGATTCAGTCTGTTTCAAGGACGCTTCCGGGACTTCAAACCCGAACAAGGTGTACGAGACAATAAAGGCGGCACGAAAGCTGCTGGGGGATAATGTTCTTATCTGGATGCACAGCCATGAAACGGCGGGAATAGGAATTGTCCAGTACAAGGCGGCAATTGAAGGCGGATGCGACGGAGTCTGCCTTGCGCGCGCTCCTCTTTCAGGAGGTACATGCCAGCCCGATCTGTTGTCGATGTGGCATGCGCTGAAAGGTACACAATATACCCTTGACATAGATGTGAACAGGATACTCGAAGCGAACCGCGTACAGCAGGAGTGCCTCAAAGACTATTTTTTCCCTCCCGAAGCGCAGAAAATATCATCCGAGGTCATACTCTCACCGATGCCGGGAGGAGCGCTGACTGCAAACACCATGATGATGAGAGATACCGGCACACTCCATCTCTATTCAAAGGTGATTGAGGCCATGTCCGAATGCGTTGCCAAAGGCGGATTCGGCACATCCGTTACGCCGGTTTCCCAGTTTTACTTCCAGCAGGCATACGCAAATGTGACTCAGGGCCCGTGGAAGAAGATAACAGACGGATATGGTAAAATGGTTCTCGGATATTTCGGGAAAACGCCTGTAAAGCCTGATCCTGAGATAGTTAAGATAGCCGAGAAGCAGATGGGAATGCCTGTTTTTGCTGGAGATCCGCTGGACGTGCTTGAACCCGGCATTCCCAAGGCCGTAAAGATGCTTGAAAAAGAAGGATTGCCTGTAACGGATGAGAACATATTTATTCTCGGCGCCCTTGCGACTCCGGGAGGAAACAAAGGTCTCGATTTTCTGAAAGGCAACAAGCCTGTAAACTGCCGGAAAGTAACGGATAAAAAGGAAGTTGAGAAAAAAATCGGGCAGACGCCCCAGTCAGCGCCCAGATCCGCCGGGCTCTCCCAGTACAAGGTGACGGTTGACGGGACCACCTATCAGGTCATGGTGGAAGATGAAACCGGTGAAGTTGCAGCCGTCAGAACGATGAAAGAGAAAGAGACGCAGAGGAAGCCTCCGGTTGAGATCAGAACACAGCTCCCGGGCAATGTTTATGAAATTCTTTGCGCAGTCGGCGATAATGTTAAAAAAGGCGATACACTTGTAATTCTGGAAGCCATGAAGATGGAGACTCCCGTTATTGCTCCGGATGACGGAATCATCGAATCGCTTGAAGTGACAAAAGGCCAGACCGTGCAATCGGGCCATCTTATAGCGGTGCTTGCCTGACCGGTAACGATAAAGAGGTCGTGCCATGACAAAGATGACATTGATATTTTTAGGATTGATCGTACTCCTGCTCCATCTGATCTGTATCCCTGCAAATGCAGGAGAAGAAACGGCAGGCGCAGGAATTAAATCAATACCGCCCATGATGCGGATGGTCGGCGATTTTTTCAAATCCACCGGTGTGTCGGGTTTTATTTTTCCATCCAATAATCGATGGACGGATGGAATCGGAAGGCTGATCATGATCGGTATCGGGATTCTCCTGCTCTATCTTGCCGTATACAGGCAGTTTGAACCGCTTCTCCTGGTTCCGATAGGTTTCGGGGCTATACTGACCAATATCCCGCTGGCGGGTATGAGCGATCCGGGAGGAATACTCTATTACATTTATAATATCGGTATAAAATCAGGCGTTTTTCCGCTCATTATATTCATGGGAATAGGCGCTCTGACCGATTTTGGCCCGATGCTTGCCAACCCGAAAACGGCTCTTCTCGGCGCTGCCGCCCAGTTCGGAATTTTCACAACACTTATCGGTGCGCTACTCCTCTCGGAATATGTTCCCGGAATCAATTTCGATCTTTTTGATGCGGCTTCTATAGGTATCATCGGAGGGGCGGACGGGCCGACCGCTATCTTTCTTGCCAGCCGGCTTTCGCCGCATCTTCTCGGATCCATAGCAGTGGCGGCTTATTCATACATGGCGCTTGTGCCCATAATCCAGCCGCCCATCATGAGATTATGCACCACCCCGGACGAGAGGAAGATCCGGATGAAACAGATGCGATATGTAGGTAAACTGGAAAAAATCGTATTTCCGTTAACAGTTCTCGGTTTATGCATTTTTCTGCTTCCTTCCGCAGCGCCGCTTATAGGTTTTTTCATGTTCGGAAACCTTATGAGAGAATGCGGCGTTGTGGAAAGGCTGTCCAATACCGCCCAGAACGCGCTGCTCAATATTGTTACTGTTTTTCTGGGACTTGGGGTCGGAGCGCAAATGTCAACAGATAAATTTCTGAATGTGTCAACTCTGGGAATTCTCTTTCTGGGTGCAATAGCATTTGCAATCGGTACGGCATCAGGCGTTCTGATGGCAAAGTTCATGAATCTCTTCCCTGGTTCAAAGATCAACCCTCTGATAGGATCTGCAGGCGTTTCAGCTGTTCCGATGGCGGCAAGGGTGAGCCAGAAGATCGGGATGGATGCCGATCCGGAAAACTATCTTCTCATGCATGCCATGGGGCCGAATGTGGCCGGAGTCATAGGATCGGCAGTTGCGGCGGGAGTGTTGCTGACTTTAAAAGATATGGCCGGCTGACACCGGCGGCTTTTTTGATGAGTTGTTGACTTTAAGGATATGTGGGATTAAAGAAAAAAATCTATAGCGGTTGTCAGAATAATGTTCCGGTTTGGAGCTATCAATTTATTTGTTTCTGCGGATCGCATACGCACCCATATCCAAACGAAACGTATTTATCAATTACTATATAATATCCATAAGGAGAATATAATAATGTCGATTCGTGTACTCATGATACGCAGAGCGGCAAAAGTGTCCAGGGGCATGGATGTTGCAATTCTTCCGCAGCTTTCAGAGATGCTTACAGAGCTCCGGGCAATGGCATATTACCAGCCGGGTTATATTTCTGGCGAAACATTGCGAAACGTGGATGATCCGAATGAATACCTTGTGATAAGCACATGGAAGTCTCTTGATGCATGGCAGCGCTGGTTTGCCAATGAAAAACGGGCTGAACTCGAAGGGAAAGTGGATGCCTTGCTGGGTTCGCCGACGGTCTATAAAGTCTTCAGTTATGACTGACGGCTTTTTATAAGTCCAATTCTCATATTTTAATCTATAAAAATGAATAGCAGGTGACGGAATGTATATGCGGATCATGAAAACGGGAGCTATGTTTGTTGCCGTTTGTGTCATTTTTGCGGTATTTTCCGCTTCGTACCTTTTTGCCGGAGCCAACACAAGGATTGTTGTTCAGAAAATTGAGCTGAAAGAGCTCGACATGCTTATGAAGAGCAGGGAGAGCAGGTCCCTTGTTGTCGCCATGGCTTCATGGTGCGGACCATGCCGCGATGAGCTGCCTCTTCTTATCAAGATGAACAACAAATACCAGGATAAAGGTCTCAAGATAATCGGGATAAGTGTCGACACAGACGGACCTGAAGCCATGCAGAAGATAGCCGACAGAATGAAGGTCAATTTCCCGATATACTGGGCCGGAGATGAAGTCGCCGGCAAATACGGTATATACGCAATTCCGATGCTCTATCTCATCAAAAACGGTAAAGTAATTGATAAAGTACCCGGCCAGCAATCGGAAGCTTCGCTTGAGAAAAAAATCGGAGGATTGCTGAAATAATAGATAGTGAACAGTAATCAGTAAAAGTGAATGCTGAATAGAAAAAAGGTGCAGGAAAAGTATGAAAAGGATTATAATAGCATTGATTATTTTCTTACTGGCTGTAATACCGAACCTTTATGCCTCGCAATCGACCATCACGGAGGCTGAGGGTTATGCCTGTATGGGAGACGACAAGTCGAAAAAAGATACCGAGCAGGCAGCTCTTTCGGATGCAAAACGGAAAGCTGTCGATTACACGCTGACATATCTTGAAAGCAACACCGAGGTAAAAAACTTTGTGCTGGAAAGCGATATGGTAAAGGCATATTCCAACGCTTCTGTCAGGGTGATTCAAGAGATTGAAAAGGGGTGGTTCAGAGATCCTTCATCAGGCGAGTGCTTCAGGCTGAAAGTAAAGGCCGAGGTCACACCCGACGAGAAAAAAATCAAGAGCGCTGCAAAAGAAGCATCTTTTGATGACCCAACTTCTCTATTGAACGTCAGAGTATGGACGGATAAGAAAGAATATAAAAACTCCGAGAAGATAAAGGTCTATATCAGGGGAAACAAACCGTTTTACGCAAGAGTGGTATATAAAGATGCGGCCGGCAAGACTGTCCAGCTCTTCCCGAACCCATACAGCTCAGACAATTATTTCAAGGGAGGAACAGTGTATGAAATACCTTCAGGGGAAGACAGGTTTGACCTTGAGGTTTCTCCTCCTTTCGGAAGCGAAAGCATAACCGTCTACGCTGGATCGTCACAACTGGGAGATCTCGATCTTGAATCCGCAAGCGGAATTTATGATATAAAAACCAAGCCTGCGGATATCGGCGTAAAAACGCGGGGAGTAAAGATAAAGCAAAAGGAAGATGACGGCGGGAAGAAAATTCCCGTGGAGTTTTCAGAAACTTCAGTGTCCCTTGTGACAAAAAAATAGAAATAAAAGGGTTCCAGGATTCAAGGGTTCGAGGGTTCAAGTGAGCCGAGAATAGTCTGTTGTTTCTGATAACTGATAACCGGTTACCTGCCTCTGACCGTAGGTTTGCACTCGACTCCTTGGCCCCCCGACTCCTTGAACCCTGTAATTTCGTAAGATATTGCTCCAAATTTACACGATTCATTCAAACATTTCAGACATCTTATGCAGTCGATGTCATTCTGGCTCTCATAGAATTTCACTCCCATGGGGCAGTTCTGATGGCATGCTTTGCAGTGCGTGCATTTCTCCGGATCATGAGTCATTTTAAAAACGCTGTGTTTGTTGAAGAGCGAATATAAAGCTCCTAACGGACAGGCTGTTCTGCAAAACGGACGACTGCTGAAAATCATCCAGAAGAGAAACAATACCAGAATAAGGAGTTTGTTATAAAACAGTATGCCGATTAAAGCCTGAAGCTCAGGTTTCAAAAAAAGCATCGGAATGCCGGCTTCGATTGTTCCGGCCGGGCATATAAACTTGCAGAACCAGGTGATTCCATATCCATATTCGTCAGTGATAAGCAACGGGAGTAGAAAAACGAAAAGGATTAAAACAGGATACTTTGCGTATGACAAAACCCCCGGAATATTAAACTTACGGGACGGGATTTTGTGAATAAGCTCCTGGAAAAAACCGAAAGGGCAGAGCCATCCGCAGGGCATGCGTCCGGAGAAACTTCCGATCAGGCCGAGTGTCCCGATAACATAAAAACCGAAATGCTGATATCCGGCCTGCAATCCCGGACGTAGAACAGCCATGAAGTTTTGCAGAGCGCCGAGAGGACAGGCTCCTGTTGCGGCAGGGCATGAATAGCAATTCAGTCCCGGAGTGCAAAATGATTTTAAGGTTCCCTGGTAGATATTTCCTTTAAACGGAAACAGCAGGTATGAGTTGCTCAGAAGCGAGGCAATGGTTTGTATCCATCGTCTTAGCGGCATAATCATCCTATACCGATACAGCTCAAGCAGATTGTCACTGCTTTTTCAAGCATTGCAGGCACTTCTCCTGCGTTTATGCCTGCTACAATAAGGAGTGAAAAAAAGACAACCAGCAGGAAAGGGCTTATTCTTTTCTCATCTGTTTTCACGGCTACACCTGAAGTTCAAGCGGCACCCCGCTCTCAAAACCTTTCTCTTTTGCCATTATGTCAAGATGCAACGTGGCGATCTGCTCAAGCGGCAGGTAAACAAAACGGCTGATAATTCTCGTATCCACATTCTTTATATATTTGTTGCACCTGTCGCATACATCTATCCGGTATTCCTGTTCATCTTCAGAAAAGAGATAATGAAGTGAACCTGCTTCCCTGTTTTCGCAAAAGGGGCAGAAAAGTCTTGTTACAGTCCACTTATGCCAGCAGAAGCTGCATGTCAGAAATCTTTTTCCGTCGGATTCAAAAGTGGAGATGAGAGGTAAGTTTCCGCAGACAGGGCAGTAACCCTTCTCCCACGGATTATCCTTATCAAGATATTTTGAAGCGGATTCGGCGAATATGGATAACGACGGTTTTATGCTGTTATATGTTATAAATGCAAGCGTGTCTCTGTCGGTTTTTAGTTTTGACGCGATATTGCCGAAAGAAGCGTCATCATCGTGCAGCAGGGCGGCATAAAGTTCATTAAAATCAATTTTTTTGTTCTCATTTGCGGCAAATATTGTTTCTGCGGCAGATGACATGTGGTTTTCGGATTTGTTTATTATCTTACAGATTTTTTTGAAAAGTTTCCGGGATGAATTGACGTCGACAG
>Ga0105099_10000417_pt1 | contig 29154 bp, 21 predicted proteins | sample PPLLak3cmMay2015_2_FD_79138 | JGI IMG/M metagenome (GOLD analysis project Ga0105099, IMG submission 79138) | Freshwater sediment microbial communities from Prairie Pothole Lake near Jamestown, North Dakota, USA - PPLs Lake P8 Core (1) Depth... | ecosystem: Environmental > Aquatic > Freshwater >... | reverse complement strand
CATTAGTAAGTTAGAAATTATTTCCGTCCGGAAATAATTTCGTAAACTTACTTATCCCGTTTATCGGGGCTAAGAGAGCATATTCAGACTTCCAACGAGTTCGTCGAATATAGATTGCCGCAAAGCGGCATAAAATTGCTTTTTACGAAACCATCATTAATAGTCAATATTAATATCCTGCGGTACAATTGTGAGACGTTATGTAATTCTTGTGTCTGCATTGATAATGCAGATGTGCCTTGGCGCAACCTACTCCTGGTCCGTTTATGTCGCTCCTCTGAAGGAACTGACAGGGCTTCTCCAGGGGCCTGTCCAGCTTCCTTTTTCCGTTTTCTATTTTGCTTTTCCTTTTACCATGATTTTTTCCGGGTATGTTTTAAAGCTTTTCGGGCCCGCATTATGTGCCGTTTCAGGGGGTATTCTCTTCGGAGGCGGGTGGATTCTTGCAGGATTCGGTAATAATCATTTTGCCTTCACAATAACAGGTATAGGGTTGATGGGAGGATTCGGCGCCGGGCTTGCTTATATTGTCCCTATTGCAACCTGCATAAGATGGTTTCCGGAGCATAAAGGCCTTGTAACAGGGCTGTCTGTCGCAGGTTTCGGGGGAGGAGCAGCCGTAGTAAGTCAGGCGGCAGGAATGATGATAAATTCAATGGGCAAATCTCCTTTTGAAGCTTTCACGCTATTCGGCATGACATTTCTGATGCTGGTTTCCATAGCCGGATCAGTGATGAAAAATCCTCCCGATGCCGAAACAAGGAACGAAAAGCGCCTTCCGCCATCCGGTATTGTCGCCTGCGGGAATTTCCGTATCCTGTATTTTGCCATGTTTACGGCCCTTGCCGCCGGTTTTGCTGTCAACGCCAACCTTAAACAGCTTTTTGACGGCGTAAGCATTAACGCAGGCATCGCCGCCGTGTCCGTTTTTGCTGTCGCAAACGCGCTCGGAAGGATATTATGGGGCATGGTTTTTGACAGGGTAAGAGCATCCTCAATTATTCAGGCGAATCTTGTCTGTCAGGCAACACTCCTTTTTTGTTCCTTTTTCATCCTAAGATCCGAAGCAGGTCTTCTGCTCTTTGCCTTTATTTCCGGATTCAACTATGGAGGCGTGCTTGTTCTTTATGCCTCAACAACGGCCCGGATCTGGGGGGTCAGGCACGTAGGACAGGTATATGGTCTTCTTTTTTCAGCCAATATTCCGGCGGCAATCTCCCCCATAATTGCAGGATATGGCTACGATTACCTCGGAAGTTTCACCTTCCCTCTGGCCGTATCGGGGCTTCTTCTTGTTTTTCCAGTTATTATTGTACGGAAACAAAGAAACATTCTCGATTCCGGAACGGCCCTGTAATATAATTCTTTTCTTTACAAACAGGCTTTTCTGGCATAACTTATAAAGCTTGAATCATCATCAATCAGCTGATGATCTAAGTGAGAATTCAAGACAATACTGACGAAAGGTACGGAAGAAAAACACTTGAATCCTTTCTTCAGGGTAATTGAGAGAAGAATCGAAATTGATTATATATAAGGAGTTAATATTATGGCAAAAAAAATGAAAACCATCGACGGAAATACCGCAGCGGCTCATGTTGCTTATGCCATGAGTGATGTAGCTGCAATCTACCCGATAACGCCTTCAACACCTATGGGCGAGACCGCAGATGAATGGGCGGCTCAGGGACGCATGAACATATTCGGGCAGAGACTTAATGTAAAACAGCTGCAATCCGAAGCAGGAGCAGCCGGAGCAGTTCACGGAGCCCTTGCCGCAGGCGCTCTTACAACCACATTTACGGCCTCTCAGGGACTTTTCCTTATGATCCCGAATATGTATAAAATTTCAGGGGAGCTTCTCCCCGGAGTCTTTCATGTGAGCGCAAGGGCGATTGCAGGCCACGCACTTTCCATTTTCGGGGATCATGCAGACGTCATGGCTGTTCGCCAGTCCGGTTTTGCCCTTATGTGTTCCAATTCGGTTCAGGAGGTCATGGATCTTGCCCTTGTTTCACATCTTTCCGCTATAAAAGGAAGAGTTCCTTTTCTCCATTTCTTCGACGGATTCAGGACCTCCCATGAAATACAGAAAATTGAAATGATAGAATATGATAAAATGGCTTCTCTTGCAGATTTTGGAGCAATAGACGCCTTTCGCAAAAGAGGAATGAACCCGGAACATCCAACCGTGCGCGGTACAGCCCAGAATCCTGACATATACTTCCAGGGAAGAGAAGCCGCCAACCTATATTATCTTGCGATCCCGGAAACAGTAAAAGAATATATGAAAAAAGTGGGGGATCTTACCGGCCGCCATTACAGGCTTTTTGATTATGTCGGAGATCCGGAAGCTGAAAGAGTTGTTGTCGCAATGGGTTCTTCATGCGAAACAATCGAAGAGGTCGTAAACCGGTTGAATGACAGAGGAGAAAGAGTCGGACTTGTCAAAGTACGCCTTTACAGGCCTTTTGTGATAGATGCTTTTCTTTCCGCTCTTCCTGCCACTACAGACCGGATAACGGTTCTTGACAGGACAAAGGAGCCGGGCGCAATCGGTGATCCGCTTTACGTCGATATATGCACGGCTTTCATGGAAAGAGGAGAAAGGCCCGTGATAACCGGCGGGCGTTACGGACTCGGCTCAAAGGAATTCACTCCTGCAATGGCCAAGGCGGTGTTTGACAACATGAAGTCGGCAGGACCGAAAAATCATTTTACGGTAGGAATTACAGATGATGTAACTTATACTTCTCTTGAAACGGGAAAAGATATCGAAACCACTCCCGAAGGGACTGTACAGTGCAAGTTCTGGGGACTGGGGTCTGACGGAACAGTCGGCGCCAACAAGTCCGCCATAAAAATTATAGGAGACAACACAAGCCTGTTTGCCCAGGGATATTTTGCCTATGATTCAAAAAAATCAGGCGGTATAACGGTTTCACATCTCCGTTTCGGCAGCAGACCGATCCAGTCCACCTATCTGGTAAACACCGCAGATTTTATCGCATGCCACAAGGCTAATTATGTTCAGATATACGACGTTCTTGAAGGCGTAAAAAACGGCGGGACATTCCTCCTGAACTCCGCGTGGTCTTTAAAAGAGATGGAAGAACACATTCCGGCAAAAATAAAAAGAACTATCGCTGAGAAAAAACTTAAATTTTACAATGTTGATGCGGTTAAAATAGCAGGCGCGGTCGGCCTCGGAGGCATGATCAATATGATAATGCAGACCGCCTTCTTCAAGCTCGCAAGCGTGATACCTTTTGAAGAAGCAATCTCTCTTTTAAAAGCTGAAATCAATAAGGTTTACGGGAAAAAAGGCGATAAGGTGGTCAAAATGAATATCGATGCGGTCGACCAGACACTTGCGAACCTTGTTGAGATAAAATATCCTGAGTCATGGAAAGAGGCGGGCGGGAAAAGCCCGGCTGCGGCAGATGATCCGGAATTCGTGAAAAAAGTCATGAGGCCGATGCTTGCACAGCAGGGTGATAATCTGCCGGTCAGCGCATTCGAACCCGACGGTCTTTTTCCTGTCGCGACATCCAGGTATGAGAAACGCGGAGTGGCCATAAATGTTCCCGAATGGATAGCCGAAAACTGCATACAGTGCAACCAGTGCTCATTTGTCTGCCCTCATGCAGCCATCATTCCCGTTCTTGCTACTGAGGAAGAACTGAAAAACGCACCGGAATCCTTCGAGACAAAGCAGGCCGTCGGAAAAGAGCTGAAAGGATACAAATTCAGGATGCAGGTCAATACGCTCGATTGCCAGGGCTGCGGAAACTGCGCGGATATATGCCCGTCTAAGAAGAAAGCCCTTGTCATGAAGCCGATTGATACACAGACCCCGCACCAGGTTCCGAATCACCAATTCTCCCTAACTCTTCCCGTAAGAGACAGCCTCGTTTCTAGGGAGACGGTCAAAGGAAGCCAGTTTCAGAAACCTCTCATGGAATTTTCGGGAGCCTGTGCCGGATGCGGGGAGACCCCATACGTCAAGGTGTTAACACAGCTTTTCGGAGAACGGATGATAATAGCCAACGCAACCGGTTGTTCTTCAATATGGGGAGCCTCGGCTCCGTCTATTCCATACTGCGTCGATAAGAACGGACACGGACCGGCCTGGGGGAATTCTCTCTTTGAAGATGCAGCCGAGTTCGGATACGGGATATCCATTGCAGTCGGGCAGCGCCGGGAAAAACTCGCAAACCTTATTAAGGAAGCCATTGGAGCAGGAGTCCCGGACGAATTAAAAGCCGCGATGACGGGCTGGCTTGAAGGAATGAATAATGCCGAAACATCGAAAACATACGGCAATCAGATAAAAAAGCTGCTCACCGACGCGAAAAGAACTCCCCTTACAGAGACGATTCTTTCAATGTCCGACCTCTTTGTTAAAAAATCGGTCTGGGCATTCGGGGGCGACGGATGGGCGTATGACATCGGTTTCGGCGGACTTGACCATGTGCTTGCCTCAGGGGAAGATATGAATATTCTTGTCCTTGATACTGAGGTTTACTCAAATACGGGCGGGCAGTCTTCGAAAGCGACACCCGCCGGCTCTGTCGCCAAATTTGCCGCATCCGGCAAAAAAATAGGCAAAAAGGACCTCGGAAGAATTGCCATGACGTACGGATATGTCTATGTGGCGTCTGTTGCCATGGGCGCCAACAAACAGCAGACAATGAAGGCCTTCATCGAGGCAGACAGATACCCCGGACCATCCCTTGTAATCTGTTACGCGCCCTGCATAAACCAGGGAATCAAAAAGGGCATGGGCAAAACGCAGGAAGAGGAGAATCTGGCCGTTGCATCAGGCTACTGGCCGCTGTACAGGTATAATCCGCTTCTTGCCGAAGAAGGTAAAAATCCGTTTACTTTCGAATCGAAAGCTCCGGACGGAACCCTTCAGCAGTTTCTCTCCGGTGAAAACAGGTATGCATCTCTCGAGAAGTCATTCCCGGATGAATCCAAAAAGCTCCGTGAAAAGATAGAAAAGGACTATGTTGCAAGGTACAATACTTTAAAACTTATGGCAGGCTCATCAGCAGATACAAAGGAAAAGGCGGAAGACAAAGAAGAGTAATCTCATTTCATGAAAGAGGCTGCTTGCAGCCGGATTGGCGAACTATATTAAAAACAGCCTCTATTCCATATGATTGAAGCTCCCCGTAGCTTGCTGCGGGGAGCTTCAATAGTTCAGGCGGTCTCATCCTTTTTTCCCTGTGGCTTGATCGAAGAATAAATTTCAAAAAATGCGAAAAAGAGGCTTATGGTAAGCGGTCCGAGAAGGAATCCTACCGGACCGAAGAATCCGATTCCGCCGAGAACAGAAAGAAGAATGATAAAGGGATGCATCCGCATTCCGCGTCCTACCAGTTTCGGTCCCAAAAAATTATCGACAAGTCCGACAGCGCCTGCCCCCCATAGAAGAAGACCTATTCCAGGCAGAAACCTGCCGCTTATGAAAAGAAACAGAATAGCCGGAATGAAAACAAGCGATGTTCCGACACCGGGAATAAGAGCGGCTATCGCGGTTACAGAACCCCACAGCACCGCATTCGGAACTCCGAAAACCGAAAATCCTGCCGCGGTCAAAGCCCCCTGAACGGCTGCCACGGTGAGGTTTCCTTTTATCACCGAATTGATTGCCGATTCGATTGTATTGAAAATCTTTTCGTCGTCAGTATCGGCCAGAGGACTCAGTTCAACAACTGTTTTTTTAAGCCTCGGGCCATCTTTGAGCATGTAGTAAAGAGCAGCGAAAAAAATAAAGAAGTTCAGTATTATTTTTGCGAAGTTTGAAAATATGTCTCCGAGGTGCTGAATCAGCCAGTCCAGCGCCTGCTTCAGATATTGATCAAAATCCGCAGAAATTTTCATTTGTGCCGGTACGAACCTTTGAACATAATTTATCAGTTTTCCAACCGCGTTTAAAATATTATCTTTCCCGCCGCCTTCTGTTATAGAAGCGTATAAAAGCTGGGCTTCATTGAAAATCTGTGTTCCAAGCAGCGTGACCGGCACAAGTATTGAAATTACAATAATTACGGTCGTTATGACTGCCGCAACACCACGGCGCCGGCGCGTATAGCCAAGCACTTTTTGATGTACCGGGTTGAAAACCACGGCGAAAACCATTGCGATAATGATTGAATAGAAAAACGGACGAAAAATAAAAAAGGCGACAAGAATCGCCCCTGTAAGGAGAACCATCAGATAATAGTATTGAGGCTTAAGGTTACCCATCTGGTTTCCTGCTTTTTTCCTTTTTATGCTTCTTAGACAATAATCTGAAATATGAATTAATTATATACATAACCAATTAACAGGTTATCCGCAATATTTTTTATTCCGCCGCCGGCAGCGAGAGCTTCAGTCATGAATTTCGCAAATTCCAATGCTTTCTCATCGTGCTGCGCATCTATGCTTGATATTTCTTCATGATCCGGTTATACAATAATTATTGAAACTATTTAGTGTTCATCCGGAAACCAAGCTCAGACACAGTGAAGTTTCCAATTCGGAAATAGGCAATTTTGGGCAAGCTCAAGGAAATCAACGGATTGCGCTTAAGGCATACACAATGTATGCCGCACAAGTAATCCTGCGGATTGACACTTTAGATCGCACAAAAGGGCCATTTCCGGATGGAAACTATTTAGGAGCCGGGAATGACGCACAACAAGAATGCAGTTGTCACTGGCGCCGGGTCAGGCATCGGCAAAGCAGTAGCGCTTGCCCTTATGCGCGATGGATATCGCGTGGCCCTTGCCGGGCGCCGTAACGATCCGCTTGAGCAAACGGCAGCCGAATCGGACAATCCGGCCTATGCCCTGGTTGTGCCGACTGACGTTTGCGATGCTGACGCAGTACATGCTTTGTTTGCGCGGGTTAAGGAGCGCTTCGGTCGGCTGGATCTGCTCTTCAACAACGCCGGGATCTTCGTACCCGGCATCGAAATAGATGCGATATCCGTGGCACAATGGAAGGCAATGGTGGATACCAACCTCACCGGATCTTTCATGTGCGCCAGAGAAGCCTTTCGCCTCATGAAAACACAGAACCCTCAGGGCGGACGCATCATCAATAACGGCTCGATTGCCGCACATTCCCCGCGACCCAATTCCGTGCCATACACGGCCACCAAACACGCGATCACCGGTCTGACCAAGGCAATTTCTCTGGATGGACGCCGCTACGATATCGCATGCGGCCAGATCGATATAGGCAACGCCGACACCGGCATGGCGTCCGTATTTGCCAAAGGAGTGCCCCAGGCAAATGGGCAGATAGCGGTCGAGCCGCTGATGGACCTTGCCCACGTTGCAAGTGCCGTACTCTATATGGCAAATCTGCCGCTTGAAGCCAACGTCCAGTTCATGACCATCATGGCAACAAAAATGCCTTTTATCGGGCGGGGGTAAGTTCACCGCTGGATATAACTCATCCGCTTTACATGACTTATGATTAAGGGAGACCTTTGAAGAACATCCAATTTTGGCCAAGTACAAGGAAGGCGATAATTTTAACCACTTGAATACATTGAGTATTTCGAGGATAGCGCGAAAGCTTCACTTCGTGCCTAAATTTGAGCCTGACACAGTAATCGGTCAAAAGGGGGCGCTATACAAAGGTCTATAAGGATCTGGCATGTGTAACCGGTTCTGCCGTTTTGCCATTAATTTTTCTAAACATAAAATTGTCCCCTGATTATCAATAAACGAAAAGGAAAAGAAAATGTTATCAAACAAAATTGCCGGGACAGGTTCAGGCCGGCTTCGTTTCCGCAGCGGAATTCAGCAAAACTATCCGGACGTGCTGACACCGGAAGCACTCGATGCCTTGCAAGCCCTGGCAGAATTCGACAGCAAGCGCAGCCAGCTCATGCAGGAACGGATAGCACGGCGGGCTGCGCGTTTTAAAGACGGCAGGCGAATCGCTTTTCTTGATCCGGAAGATGCAATCGCTGGCTCCGGTATAACAGTTAAGCAGGCTCGTACAGGCCTTTTTGACGGCGCGGATATCCCCCGCGACCTTCAGTGCCAGTGGATCCAGGGCACTGGTCCTGCAACCAGACCCAGGTCAAACGTGGAAGCCGGAATCCGCAACGTCGCCTATGCTCTGCTCTCCGGAGCTGACGGCTGGATGTTTGACGGCGAGGACGCTCTCGGCCAGGTCGATACCATGTCCCTGGATAACCAGCGCAATCTCATAATAGCTTTGGCCTGCAAAGAGCCTTTCCTGCATATTGCTGAAAACGTTTCAGCAGAGATAAACGCATGGGCTATGGGCTTTTTCGGCCGCAAGACCATAGAGAACTGGAAGAAACAGTTGGATTTTACAACCCGTATTTTCCGCCCACGAGGTCTGCACCTTGATGACCGGCACATTTGTACCGGAAACGGTGAAGGTTTTTCGGCCTCCATAGTTGACACGGTGCTTTATATAGTCAACAATCGCAAGACACTGCAGGTTCAGGGCCGCTCTATCGTCCTTTATCTGCCCAAGATTCAGACCGCCGGAGAGGCTGCCCTTTGGAACGACATCCTAAGCGCTCTGGAACAGCATCTTGGTCTTTCCGCCGGGACAGTAAAAGTCTATGTCCTGGTCGAGCAAATAGAAGCCTGCTACCAGTTGATGGAAATCCGGGCCGCCCTGGCCTGCCGTTTCGTCGGATTCAACACAGGCCGCTGGGACTACATCAACAGCGTGGCCGATGCCCTTGCATGGGACAAGACTTTCCAGAATCCCAACATCGACGCCATCACCATGACTTACGGATATATGCGTATTTATGAAGACCGCGTTCGCCGCGCTGTAAACACCCCCGACCGCAACGGCCGTTTCGCCCTCTGGCAGGGGGGCATGGAACCGAATATTCCGGTAGGTTCTGAAAAGGGCGTGGCCGAAGCGATGAAACGGGCTGTAGCCGGCGGTCAGCGCGAGCAGCAGGCGGGGGCCAGCGGCAAATGGGTTGCCCACTGGAAGATGGTCCACATTGTACGGCCGGTCTGGGAAAAGGCAGGCGAAATTAATCAGCTTGGCCGCAGCTTTCCGCCGCTCACGTACACCAAAAAAGACGCCGATGATCTGATCCTGCTTGAACTAGGCCCGCGTACGGTAAGTGGAGCCCGCGACCTGCTCTCAGTGGCGCTTCAATACGGCAATGCCTTTGGCCGTGGCTTTCAGGCAGCGGCGCTCAAACCGGCTGACTTTTTCGGAAATGACGATGTGCTTTACCTGATGGAAGACATGGCCACAGGTGAGATCCGCCTGAGCATCCTCTGGGAATGGCTGCATAAAAAGGCATGTTTCACTGAAGACGACAAGGCCAGCGGCGTGAAGGCGGGTGATCCGCTCACTCCGGAGTTCTTCGACAGGCTGGTAACCGAGGAGTACAATAAACTGCGCCGGGCTAAAAACAGAGATGTGCATGATGACTCCAAGGAAACTACACTGCCTATCGCTCTCGAGATCGCGGCGCGTTATGTAAAAAATACGTTCAAAGCTCCCTGGTATGTTGATTTGCTTAACCTGAATATTAACAACCATGATGGAGAATGTGCCCGCAGGCGTATCGAGGAGTATTTCGCTGCATTTGAGCTTGATGGCACACGCCTGACGGCAAACCAGGATTTTTAAAAAGCTAAATATCGATCATTGAACTTCGGATAAGAACAATAAGGTGATTGTCAGAATAGAGTTTCGATTGGAACGTGATAAATTTTTGGGTATGGAAAGGCATTATGTTAACTGACGATCCTCTTAGACCATCCGATTGCTTCGTCACACCATTTTGCAATGGAAAGGAGGCGCCAGTCAGCCAATCGCTTGCCGATGAGTTGCAGGCCAAGGGGTAACCCCTGCGGGCCCTCCCCCGCCGGGATTGTAACAGCTGGGACTCCGCACAGCGACCAGATGGTGCAAAAGGCCGGGTCTCCGGTCTGGGTGAGGTCCGCGGGGGCTTGACCAGTGGCCGGCGGAGTGATAGCCGCGTCAAATTCACTTAAAAAGATATCCATATCCCCGGATAGTTGATCTCTTTGTGCCAGGTCCCGGGCCAGGACGGATTGACCTATGCCCAACCCCTCATCGATAAGCCCGTTGAGACGCGGGCTGATACGCCGGCGATGGTGGCGCTGCAACTCGGCGAAACCCTTCGCTCCCTCGGCATACATAATGGTGCGATGTACGGCGTGGGCCTGTTTGAAGGCCCTCGGCAGCTCCCGTTCTTCCACTGTGGCGCCGGCAGCGCGCAGTCTTTCCACCAGTGCAAGGAAGTGATCCCGGGTATTTTGATCTGCCAGATGCCAGACCGGTGAGCGCACTGCGGCCAGTCGCGGGGGGCATGCCATGGGGGCCACATCGCCGCAGATAACGGAATTTTTGCTGCCGGAAGCCGGATAAGGGTCTCTTTTCTCCAGAACCGCTGCCAGAAAGGCGGCATCCGGCACGCTGCGGGCGAACACGCCTACCTGATCGAGGCTGGGGCTGAAGGGGTGGATGCCGTCAAGAGGGATAAGGCCTGCGGTCGGTTTATATCCAACGACCCCGCAAAAAGCGGCGGGGCGAATCACCGACCCGTTGGTCTGGGTGCCGATCGCTGCGGGAACGAACCCCATAGCCACCGCTGCAGCCGAACCGCTTGACGATCCTCCCGGAGTATGGTCTTGATTCCATGGGTTACGGGTCTTGCCGGGTGTAAAGAAGGCAAATTCCGAGGTGACGGTCTTGCCCAGCACAAATGCGCCGGCGGTCTCAAGACGCCGCACCACCGTTGCCGAGCTTTCAGGAATAAAACCTTCATAAATCGGAGAGCCCATGGTGGTTGGAATATCCCGGGTTTCAATGATATCCTTGATCCCGACTCCGATTCCATGAAGGGGACCAGGGGGCGCGCCGGACCGGCGTCTTTCATCAGCACGGCAGGCAAGATCCAATGCTCTTGATGGATCGATCCACTGGAAGGCCTGCACGCCCTCCTCGTGAGCCTTGATCCGGTCGAAAAGCGCGCGGGTGAAGTCTTCGCTGCTCAGATCTCCCTTGTGAATGGCCCTGGCCGCTTCCCGCAGCCCCAGGGCATAAAGCGCAGTTTTGGTTTTCGATTTTGGATTTGAAAACAAAGTGCAAAATTCCTGTCGTCCTTCAGCCTTCAGTCTTTAGCCTTCCTGTGCCCTCAACCTATTGGCCTGAGCCGTCGCCTGATGGCTCAGGATTTATCAGGTTGGGCGGTTTTCCCGTTGTCAGGGCGGCAACCAGGTTCCGGGCGGCCAGCATCGCCATGGCGTGTCGCGTGGCTGCCGATGAACTGGCGATGTGAGGGGTGAGGACAACGTTTTTCATGGTAATCAGAGCCGGGTTCAAGGCCGGTTCGTTTTCAAAAACGTCAAGTCCGGCGCCGGCTATCCGGCCGCTTGTCAAGGCCTCCACCAGGGCTGCGTCGTCCACCACACCTCCTCGCGCAGCATTGATTAAAATAGCCCCCGGTTTCATCATGGCCAGTTCCGGTCTGCCGATTATGTGGTGGGTCGATGGAGCATAGGGGACATGAATGGTAAGAATGTCGGCGCGGGTCAAAAGCGCGTCCTTGCTTACATAGGTAGCGTTACAGGCACGCTCCACATCTGGATCTGCCTGCCTGGTGCTGTGATACAGGACTGTCATATCGAACCCCGAAGCCCGTCGTGCCACCTTGCGTCCGATCCGGCCAAAACCCAAGATGCCTAAAGTGGCATGATGCACGTCTGCGCCCAGAAACTGCTTGAGATACCAGCCTTTCCAGTGTCCCGAACGCAAATGGGTATCCGATTCAACCACCCGCCGGGCTGTTGCCATGATCAGCGCCCAGGTGAAATCCGCGGTGCTGTCGTCAAGGACTCCGGGCGTGTTGGTGACCATGATCTTGGCCCGGGAGCAGGCATTAAGGTCGATGTTGTTAAAGCCAACGGCAATATTGCAGACGGCTTTGAGGGTGGGGCAAGCGGATAGCAGAGCCGCGTCCACTCGGTCCATCAGGGTGGTCATGACCCCGGACTTGTTGGTGAGATTTTTGGCTAAGGTCTGGGGATCCATGGGGATGTCGGACTGGTTGGCGCTCACCTCGAAGTGGCCTGCCAGATAATCCAGTATATCTTCAAAAATCTCCCGCGTAACAAGCACTTTCAACTTCATGAACTCATCCTCCTACCCTTTTCACACTATCGCAGCCCTCAGTGACCATACACCAGACTCGGCAACCATAACCCGATCGCCGGAAACATATACAGCAGGAAGATAGCAAGTACCTGGATCGCCATGAACGGCATCATTCCCAGGAAGATCTGGTTGAGGGTCACGTGTGGCGGAGCTACGCCCTTGAGATAAAATGCCGCCATTGCCACCGGAGGCGACAGGAACGCCGTCTGCAGGTTGAGCGCTACCAGAAGGCCGAAGAAGAGCGGGTCGATATTAAAATGCGTCAGGAGCGGGAGGAAGATAGGCATGAAGATGACGATGATCTCGGTCCACTCCAGCGGCCAGCCGAGCAGGAAGATAACAATCTGGGCGAGGAGCATGAACTGAACCGGTGACATGTTAAGTGACTGCACCCACACATTTATGATCTCCTGGCCGCCTAAAAGCGCAAATGCTCCGGCGAAAATACCTGAACCGACGAACAGCCAGCAGACCATGGCGCTAGTCTTGGCGGTGAGAAAAACAGCCTCCTTGAGCATCGTCATATTAAAACGCCCGTAGGCAATCGCAAGGAACAAACCTCCGAAGGAGCCCATTGCCGCCGCCTCGGTAGGCGTGGCCAGACCGGCAATGATGGAACCAAGGACTCCAAGAATCAGGAGGGCCAGAGGGAAGAACGATCCCAGAAGCATCTTGAAAATCTCGAGCCGGACAAAGGTGAATATCGCATAAAAAACGGCAAGTCCCGCAAGGCAAATGGCCAGTGAGATCCAATAGCTTGTCGGGGCTGGCAGGCGCTCAACAGACGCAGCCGCAACAACCGTCGCAGACTCTGCCGGGGATGGTTCTGCAATTTCAGCAGACGGTTGAGAGGTTTTCACCTCGGTCCCTGCCATAACAGGAGTATCCTTACTTACTTCAGCAGGCGGTTCCTGCAAACCTTCTGCCGGTGGTTCCTGCAATTCACCGGTTTCTTCCGGCTCCTGCAAACCTTCGGCCGAGGGTTCCTGAAGACCGCCCTGTTCTTCCGTTTTCTGCAACCCCTCGTCCTGAGTATCTTCTATATTAGTCGTATCTACGGAACCCATTTCCTGCAAACCGGTCGTATCAATGATGTCCGGCTTTGTTATAAAAAAATAAATCGAGCCCATGAGCAGCGCGGCAGCCATCAAAGGCAGAAGTGCGATAAAAAGGTGCCTGAGTAAAGTGCTCATTGGGACATCGGCATTTCGCTTACCCTTGATTGCGCCGATCAACCCCACAATGACATTATTGCTTCCGCTCATGGTGATCTCTTCCGCAAATTTGGGAAGAGGTACGTAGCGATCTTCTTCGGTGAGCGGAGGCGCAACGCTCGGTTTTATTTTTGCAAGTACGATGACATAACCTACATAGAGCGTTGCCAGCATAATTCCGGGGAAAAAGGCGCCGGCGTAAAGCTGCATAACCGACACACCGGCTGTGGCGCCGTAGAGGATCAGAAGCACCGACGGCGGGATAAGTATGCCGAGGGTGCCGCCCGCGGTCACGGACCCTGCCGCCAGCCTGATGCCATATCCTGCCTTGAGCATTGCGGGAAAGGCGAGCAGCCCCATCAGCGTCACCACAGCTCCGATGATGCCCGATGCTGTGGCAAAAATAGCACAGGTGACGATTGTTGCAACGGCCAGCGATCCGGGTATCCGCGCAGTCGCAAGATGCAGGCTCTTGAAGAGGCTTTCTATCAGGTTAGCCCGCTCAACCAGGTATCCCATAAATACGAACAAGGGAACGGAAATCAGCACGTCATTATTCATAACCCAATATGCGCGCTGTACCATCAAATCGAGTGTGAGCTGCACCGCCGTATCAGGGTTAGCGCTGTTATAGGCTAACCAGGCGAACATCGTGCCCAGTCCCATCAGAGTAAATGCGGTGGGAAAGCCAAGCATGATCGCAACTACTATCAGACCCAGCATCAGCAGACCCAGATGCCCGTTGGTCATCTGCTCCGGCGAAGGCATCATTACGAACAACGCTATCACGACAGCAGCCATGATCGAAAGCCCGAACCAGACTTCTTTTCTCATTTGTCGCTTCCTTTCTTGGCGGTCAGGACATCATCGAGCTTTGCTATATCTTCATCCTTGACGTGCACCATTTCCTTGAGTTTCTCAACGTCAACCTCTTCGACGTCCTCTACGCGAGATGGCCAGCGGCCTTCTTTGAGGCAGATAATACAGCGGATTATTTCAACAATGCCCTGTACCAGCAGGAACGCACCAGCAACCGGGATGATGGTTTTGAACTGGTAAACCGGCGGGCCGTCAGCGGTGATGCCCGAGTGCTCCAAAATCGCCCATGAATCGCCTGCATAAATGTAGCCGGCCCAGCAGAGAGCGATCACCCCGGGCAGGAAAAACACGAAATAAAGCGTGAGGTCAAGACTAGCCTGCAGGCGCGGCGGAAAGAATCCGTACAGGACGTCGCCGCGCACATGGCCGTTTTTCGCAAGGGTATAAGCTCCCGACATCATGAAGAGCATCCCGTACATCTGGATCATGCCGTCGAAAGCCCAGTCGTGAGGGGCATCGAGCGCATATCGGGAAAACACCTCATAGGTTATGAGCAGGGTAAGAGATACGATGAGCCAGGAGAATACTTTACCAACAAAGGTGCTGATCTTGTCAATGGTAAGTAGCAATTTCTGCATTGTAACACCTAAATCCTAAAAATCAGCCATCCGGAAGCCGGAACGGCGCATCGGGATGGCTGATTGGTGATGCTGTAAAATGCTTCAGCTTTTCTTGGGTGCGGCTTTCTTGGGAGCAGCCTTCTTGGCTCCGAAGTAATGGTTATAAGCCATGCGCCTGTTGACGTTGTAATCCATATCCCATTTTACGGCGCGTTCGGCAAACTTCTTCTGTGATGCCAGGATTTCCTTGAAGAGCGGATTCACAGCCTCTTTTTTTGCAACGGCCTCATCATACGCAACCAGTTCCTGCTGGAGGATCGCATCGGGAGTCTTATAAAACTTGACCTTATCCTTGATCTGAAGATCGATGTAGTCCTGCGAATAGCGGTCGCACGATTTCCACCACACATCCGCCGAAGCCGCCTCAACCGCATTCTCGATTATGGCTTTCATATTTTCCGGCAGGGCGTCGAACTTGGTCTTGTTGAAAAGAATCTCGAAACACTCGGAGTTCTGATGATAGCTCTGCAGCATGCAAACCTTCGATACATCGGGGAAGCCGAGCAGACGGTCTGAGGAGGCGTTGTTGAATTCGGCGCCGTCAAGCAGACCACGGTCCAGCGCGGGAACAATCTCGCCGCCGGGTAGCGCATTTACAGCCGCGCCAAGACCCGTGAACACGTCTATCGAGATTCCAACTGTGCGGAATTTCATTCCCTTGAAATCAGACATCTTTGTAATAGGTTTCTTGAACCAGCCGAGCGGCTGCGTCGCCATCGGGCCATAGGGAAAGGAGACTACGTTGGCGCCGATTGACTCGTATACCTTTACCAGAAGTTCCTTGCCGCCGCCGTACTTGTGCCATGCCAGAAGCATGTTGGCATCCATGCCGAAGCCGGGACCTGAACCCCACAGCGCTAGTGCATTCTGTTTGCCGTAATGATAAACCTGCACTCCATGGCCGCCGTCGAGCGTGCCCTTGGATACCGCGTCGAGCAGGTTGAATGCCGGTACAACTGAACCGGCAGGAAGCACCTCTATCTTGAGAGCGCCGCCGGTCATGTCATTAACCTTCTTGGCAAAATCGAGGGCATACTCGTGGAAAATATCCTTGGTCGGCCAGGTGCTCTGCCAGCGCATCGTAATCGGACCGGCAGCCTTGATTACATTAGGAAAACCCACTGTAGCAGCCACACCGGCCGCTCCTGCCACCGCCGCCTTTTTAAGGAACCCGCGCCGGCCGATTTTCTCATCTTCCTGTTTCTTATCGATCGTTGTAGTTTCTTCTTTTTTCATCGCCATACTCCCCCTTCTGAAAAGTTGATTGTTTGCTTTCCCGGTCGAGCTGATATTTCAAGGGACTCCGGACCAATTGCCATAAAAAATGCCAAACACCCTTAGAAAAATTAAACGGCATTTGAAAAATGAACTATAAAAATGATTGCCGACTTTTACAAACATCCAATTAATTGTCAATATTTTTCACATGATTTATAATTTTTGCAGTAATTTCCGATCAGGATAAATATACCCGGACAAATTTATGGATAGTTATTTTAAATTATCGCAGCGGTAGATTCAATTACTGTGAGAATGACTGTCATTTTTTTGTATTTGTATTGATTTAACCTGTTTCGTTTTGTATGAGTCAAACTTATTAATAAAATTCCCTGAGCATCCAAAAGGAGATAAAATGCTTGATATTCCTAAAAAATTAAAATATTGCGCCGGCGGAAAATGGCTTGAATAGAACACTGATAATTACATGGATTGTTATAATCCTTCTACAGGCGAGGTGATTGCCCGGGCGCCGCAGTGTATGGCGGATGAAGTGGAATCGGCAATTCTGTCTGCACAGACTGCCTATCCGGCCTGGGCGGACACGCCGGTGAGCAAACGGGTTCAGGTGCTTTACAGAATGAAAGCGTTGGTGGACAAGCATCTGGATGAACTCACTTTTCTGCCGGATGTGGGGGAGAAATAACCTTTTTTATAAAACAGGCCGGAATTATAGGAAAATTCAACAATAAAGCCCGTCGTCCTTGTTCCCCGCAATCTGAAGGATGCAGTCGAGTCTCGTTTTTGCAAAGACCACACCCCCATCCTGAACCCCGATGATATTCTATAATACAGTAGCGAGATCATCAAACGCGCCTGAGGGGGCCGATGCAACAATGCCGGACGTGAACCCCGCGACCGCTTGGCTTTAGCATATTGAGGATAGCGCTGAGGGTCAGCGGTTACGATTCACTCCATGTAGCTTCGTGCGAAATTTGAAACTGATGCGTAAATTGATCAAAAGAGGTTTGTATAGTTGTTCGAGACAGGTCGCTGCTAATTCGGTTAACGGATGAACTTTCTGGGTGTGCCAAATGCCAACAAAAAAACCATGGCAAATGCTAAAATAATTGCGATAAAAAAAACTTTGAACGAGCGGAGGATGGTTTATCTCAAAACTAACTGAAGACTTTCTCTTCTTTTCCTTAACCTGTATTCCGCACTGTCACAAACTCAGTCATATTTTCACGATTTATTAGGCTAACCTGGCGGTCAGGATAGGCTACACTGAATCCGGCAGGAATCTTAAATCGCTTCCCGTGCCATTTGATTTCATATCCCCGCAATTCTCCGATGATAAGAATTTGCTTTTCAGGTCTTAACGTCCCATATTTATAAGTTTGTATGTCAAGTTCAGGCAGACGTTTTATCCTGTAGTGTGTATGCTGGATTTTAATGATACTTGTTTTTTATGCTTTAAATCAACATTAAATGGGAGTTGGAATATGGAGTCGTCATACATCAATCCGGAAGACTGAGTCATTTTTGCGATTGGTGGTTAATGGTCTGGGTTCCCCAAGGGTTGAAATACACCAAGATTTTCCTTGACAAAAGTTTGCTTAAAGTGCACTTATGTTTACTATGAAGACACCTGAAGAAAGTGCAAAGGAGATTTGTCACGCCATCGGACAGCGCATCAGGTCAATACGACGGGAAAAACGTATGACTCTCGATGAGCTGGCACAGAAGACAGGGTTCGGTAAAAGCTATCTCAGCCAGATCGAAAACCTTAAGCGCGAGCCGCCCATCAGCACCCTTTCAAAAATTGCTTATGTCCTTGATGTGGATGTCTTTTACCTTCTGAGCGGCGAGATTCGCAAGGAAGACGACCAGGGCATTACAATTGTTAAACCTGCCGAAAGGATGGTTGTCTCGAGACCTTTCGGAAAGTTCGGCTATGTATATGAATCAATCACCCATAAGAAAGCCGGCAGATGGATGGATGGCTATGTTGTGACAGTGGGCTTTGAATTCCCCCCTGAACCTCTGACGCACGAAGGACAGGAGTTGGTTTATGTGCTTGAGGGACGTATTGAATTCTTTTATGACGGTAAAATCAATGTAGTCGAAGAGGGCGACTGTTGTTATTTTGACTCGAATAAACCGCACTATTCAAGAAGTATCGGAGACAAACCCGGCAAACTGTTGGTAGTTTTTACGTCGAAGAAATAAAGGCCGGTTCCTGAACAGTTACCGGTTGTCCCGACAAGGAGAACATAAAATGAAGAAAACAACCATTTTCAAAAAACTTGTGCTGGATGAAGAGATCCTCGTTTTACCTGGCGCTTATGATGCCCTTTCCGCAAAAATTGTGGAACAGGCTGGTTTTAAGGCTGTAACCTTGGGAGGTTACCCGGCATCAGGTTCGCTTCTTGCAAAACCGGATGTGTCGCTTCTTACCATGACAGAGATGGTTACCCAGGCAAGATATATCTCAGAGGCAGTAGACATCCCTCTCTTCGTTGATGGCGACACCGGCCATGGCAATGTGACGAATGTAGCAAGAACGGTGAGAGAATTTGAACGGGCCGGGGTAGCCGGACTTTTCATAGAAGATCAGGAATTCCCCAAACGCTGTGGTCACATGGAAGGAAAGCAGGTGATATCGACCGAAGAGATGATTATCAAAATTAAGGCAGCAGTGGATACGAGGCAGGATAACGATCTCATGCTTATGGCCAGAACAGATTCGCTGGCAGTGTATGGAATTGATGCGGCTATAGAAAGGGCGGGCAGATTTGCCGAAGCAGGTGCAGATATCATATTTATAGAAGCACCACCGTCACTGGAAGACATGAGACGAATCTGCCGGGAGGTGAATGCGCCGATGCTGGCAAACATGGTTGAGGGGGGTAAAACTCCTATTGTTACCACAACAGAACTTCAAGAGATCGGTTATAGTGTAGCAGCATTTCCCCTCTCAACTCTTTATGCAGCAGCGTACGGAGCAAGGTCGGCAATGGAGACCCTTTTCAAAACCGGCTCCACATCCGGTTATATGAATAAGATGATTAATTTTACCGACTTCAACAATCTTGTGGGTCTTGAGAAATTGAGGATAAAAGAGGCTTACTACTGCAAAGAACTTTCGGGCAAACTGACATGTAGCCTGTAGAACCGGCAGTCCTGACTTTTGCCACCAGTGGATACGACCACCGGCGTAATATGGGGAGGACTATGACGACAGTTAAGAAAGAGCAAGAGCCACAAGTTGCCCAGGGATCAGTCTCGGCAATATTTGGGAAACATTTTATGGCATTTTCTGAAAAATCGATCATACGGTGGATAATTACCAGCCTGGGCAGATTAGGATGCCTGATGTATCTGGGTGTTGCAGTAATTGTTACCTTCGAAGTGATCATGCGCTTCATCTTCCGCAGCCCGACCATGTGGGTAATGGAGATAAGCAGCCTTCTTACCATTGTCGCTTCCTTTTTGCTCTTTGCCTACACACTCCAGGAAAAAGGGCATACAAGGGTTGATTTTATTACCGCGATGGTTTCCAGGAAGTCGGTCTTTTTTCTCGAATTATTCACATCTTTGCTTGGCCTCGTCTACTGCGGGGTTCTAACCTGGTATGGCATTAAGATGGTTCAAAGCTCCATCTTAATGGAGGAGGTAACTCAAACCCTTCAGATTCCACTCTGGATACCGCAGATTTTTGTGCCTATCGGCGGCGGTTTGATGTTCATACAACTCCTTATCTTTCTGAAGAATGACCTCTTTAAGAACCGAAAGGACATGACGGCTGATGAGTATTCAATAAAGGATGCCACTCCAGGGTCTCTCGTCATCATGGTTATTTTCATCGCTGTGCTCGCGCTGAGCCTCGTTCTTCTTAAGATTGAACCGAGACTGGGGCTGCCGCTCCTTTTCTTTGCGTTGCTATTCAATGGCATGCCGGTCTCTTATGCCATGGGGCTCTTCGGTGTCTTTGGACTCTTCTTCCTCCTCGGCGGCTCCAATGCCCTGATTCATATCCCGCTGACCTCTTACGCTTCTGCGGACAGCATCGTCATCATTGCCTTCCCTCTTTTCCTTCTCTCCGGCACCATATTGCAGGCCGGAGACATAGGGCCAAGGATATTTCGCTTAGCCAATGTATTGGTCCGTCACCTCCCTGGAGGAATAGGAATAGCCTCTATCATCTTCTGCGGCCTTTTTGCTGCAATGACGGGATCAAGCGTGGCCGTAGCTGCTGCAGTGAGTGTAATCGCCCTGCCTGAAATGACCAAACGGGGCTACAGTAGAAAAACCACCATAGGGTTGCTGGCGGCAGGAGGTACTCTTGGTATTCTTTTTCCTCCAAGCCTCGGCCTGATCATGTATTCCGCCCTGACCTTTGAGTCCCTAGGAAAGCTTTTTCTCGCCGCCATCATTCCGGGGATCATATTGTCTCTCATGTTCATTGCCTTCATGGTATACGTGGGTTTGACGGACAGGAATATCCAGAGAGATAAGCGGGCAAGTTTCAAAGAAATCGTTCAGGCTTTCAAGGAAGGCCTTGGAGGTCTTATTGTTATAGTGATTATCATGGGCGGTATCTATTCAGGTTTGTTTACTCCTACCGAAGCTGGTGCCGTGGCTCTCCTGTATAGTATTTTTCTCTGCACTGTCTGGTATCGCACCATGAGCTGGGCAAAATTTACAACCAGCGTAATGAAGGCCGGAAAGCTCGGGGCCATGATCATCCTGATCATCATCGGGGCGAATATTACCGGTAATCTCATCACCATGACACAGATTACCCAGCAGCTTCTCGGGCTCGTTAATTCTCTATCCATTCCAAACTGGATATACATAGCCATTATTGTAGTGTTCCTCATTATACTGGGTGGCCCGCTGGAGGCTGTGTCGATTATGGTTATTACAGTTCCGATACTCTATCCCATTATCACGGCACTGGGCTTCAGCGGCATCTGGTTTGGAATCATTCAGGTCGTTGTCGGTGAACTGGCCTTAATCTCTCCTCCTGAGGGTATTAACCTCTTCATACTCCAGGAAATAGGGAAGGCAACAGCAGCCGAGGTATCAAGAGGCGTCATACCTTTTCTCGTAATCATGGCGTTTTTCCTGCTCATCCTCTGTGTATTCCCAGCCTTGACGATGTGGCTGCCGGCTGTTTTGATGTAATCGCAGGCCAATGTTCAGCGCTGCGGGTTAAGACTTCCAATATTAATATCAGAGGGAAGAGAGGAGAGCACAACGTAGATAATTGAATGTAAATATAATGTTTGGGGGAAAGTTGCTTAATGCTTTTGGACAACACAATAAATAACGCAGGAGGTACAAGATGAAAAAGAGAGTTCTGTCGGCAAGTGTTTTAGCGGCATTCATGATCATGTTTATCGGCATCGGGAATGGGAACGCAGCCAGCGCCACAATCCGTTTCAGCTCAGGCGCACCGGAAAACCATTTTCTTACAAAGCAGTATATTGAATGGGCAAAGCTTATTGAGAAGAACTCAAAAGGGGATATAAAAGTTCAAGTATATCATTCGGCCCAGCTTTTCAGGGATAATGAAGTGATCAAAGCCATTCAGACCGGTGGCTTGGAGTCCGGCTGTGCATTTACCATGTACACCGAGAGTCAGCTTGTTCCTACAATGAAGGTATATATGATGCCTTATCTCTTCCAGAACCTTGATGAAACATGGAATGTATACAAATCGGAAGTCGGAACTGCCTGGAAACAGACTGCAGAACGGAAAGGAGTCAAGCTCCTGGCCATGGTTGCGATGGCCAGCCCCGACGATCAAATTATCCTGACCACCAAGCCCATAAAGGTACCGGCAGATCTCAAAGGCCAAATTATCAGAGGTGCGAGTCCCGAACATGCTCTGGCGCTCAAAAAGTGGGGAGCAGGACCATCTTTTCTCACAGGCGCCGAAGTCTATTTAGGTCTTCAGCGTAATACAATCAATGGCGCTGTTAATTCTCTCAGCTCCTATATGGACAGGAAACTCTATGAGGTTGCCCCGTACGCCCTGATGACACCGATCTCAGTAGTGCACACATTCATCATCATGAACAAGGATTACTTTGACAAACTTACTCCGGCTCAACAGAAGATTATCCTGGAAGCCAGTGCGACCATAGAAAACAATACCGTTCAGTATGGCAAGAACGAACTTAAAGGAGATTTAGAAAAAGCGAAAAACCTTAAGGGGGCCAATGTCTATATCCCTACCACAGAGGAGGCTGCTTTGTGGAGAGAAGGCATGTCCGGCCTCTGGGATGAAATAACGAAAGGGAACGCGGATGTCGCCGATGCTCTGAAGAAGGTGCGGGCGATGTTAAAACGGTAGATATTTACCAGAATATGGCAGAACCCGTTGACCGAAATCGGTCGACGGGTTCTGCCGGCGATAATGCATGATCCGGAGAATCTGAAAGATCACGGTTAATTGTTTTTTAACAGTCAGGATGTTCAAGGATTTTCGAATAATTGCCGGTTCCTCAATAAAGCATTTGGTTTTCATTCCGCATAGGCCTTCCGGATACGGCAATGGGTTCGTATTTTATCTTTTCGGATCAACAGGACCCGTTTTCTTCAGCAATTTCATCTATTCTAAGCAGAACCGTATTACCAACCCGTTCGGTTGTTATGAGGAATCGCACTTTATTTTCACAGGTGATATGGTACAGATCAGGATAGGCAGGCACCCTGACATGGCTTTTACCGGACTGGAGAGTGGCTGAGACAGTATTGCGAATCGTGCAGCTCTTGCAATGAATGGTATTGCCGCAGCCGCCCGGAAGGCCAGCGTATTTGCAATCAAAGACATCTCCCCCGAGATAACCATCTATCTCTTCGGGCTTTTTGCCCAGAGCGGAGATAGCCGCGCTGTTCGAAGTCACAACCCTGCCTTCAGAATCCACAAGGAATACAGGATCGGTAAACTGATCCAGGAAACTTTTCAGGGTTTTTGCCTTGCATGGGATTAATTTGGAATAACATTCTTTGCATATCCCATGAGTTATGGGCACGTCTTGATCTGCAGCAATGGATTCTGACGGGTTCAGTTCTTTCTGACACCATGCGCATACTCTTCTCATGGTCGTCTCCGATGGCAGGGACTGATTAGCCCCGGTTTTGTAGTTTTTTTTGGACTCAATTTCGCTATTAAAATAATAAATACTTGTTTTCACTTTTTGGTATATCATATTTATTATATTAATCTGACAATTTCAAGCTTACGCTATATCTTAAATCGGAACACCGGCGGTTCTCGTGGGATTTGCAGATTAACTGTTTTTTCAGGGATTACGATATTTAACCGACGGCATTTCAACTTTGACACTCTCGTAAAAAGTCATATGCGAACGGGTTTGAGATTCTTGGGAAACAGATTTTTAAAGAACTGAGCGTTAAAAATCACTAGCTGTTTGAGAGAGCAAATTTCGCCTTTTTACGAGTTCATCAATTTTGCATTATTAACATTTTCCCTTTTACAGTTCCTTCGGTTTGCACAAAACCTCTTTGTTATTTGCTGCCCGTCCGCACTTGCGGCAGATGAACTCCGGCTTGCGCACAAGCTCACGCAATTTTTCGAAATCATCTCTGATTTCGCCCTTTTTCCACTCACAGAGTGTTTTGGAATCTTTTGACATACATTACCCCGCTTTCCTTGATAATTATGAAATCAGAATTGATGGTATCTTAAAATATGTTGGTAAAGTAATGATTTTATTTTCTGCCGTTATTACCATTTGGAAGAGTATAGCTTCTTCTCAGTAATCCCTTGCTCGCAGCATTAATATATCGTTCCTTAAATTTGGAATAAAGCTTATCCGTAGCAATATGGTGAAAAGCAATTCTCATTCTTGGCGGAAGGTGGCCGTCCTCCTTTATCGCTCTGATATATGCTATGTGGCTCTCGAGAGGTGTGAGGCCGGTGACTCCGTTTATCTGCTGAAAATATCTTTGCGAGCATGACGGGAAACAATCTCGATTATCACCATCAACAGACGAAAGATATATTACATGCATTACATCCCTGTTAAAGCATTGAGCTGCATATAAATAATAGATAAATCTGATTTATTTTTTCAGAAGGTTGAACAGACCTAAAAACATTTATAATACTTAGGCTTTCCGTTCTACAGATGTATCAAAAACTTTGCATTTATTCAGAAGAATATATCATTCTGTCTATTAACTTCAGTTTGAAGATATTAATGTATTCACTGATATTGATATTCAATACTTATTTTTAATCTTTATTTCCATTTTTTGATGTTGTGATGAATTGTTCAGCAATATCCGAAATCCTTTACATGTAATATTGGGTAAATTACTGAATCGTCATTATTATGAATTCTTTTTCAGCCGATAGTTAAAACGTTTGCTTTTTATTGTGCTTTTCGTAAAGAATTCTTATCAGGCCGTCTGCCAGACCGATCTGAGGCACATGAATCTTTTTAATTTTGGCCCATCTCATAATTTTCAAAAAAATACTGACCGCCGGAATTATGACATCGGCTCTGTCGGTATGAAGGTTTAACATCCGAACCCGCTCATCAAATGAAAACGAATTTAAATAATTAAAAATTTTCTCCGTTTTTTTATACGACAAATGAGTTTGCTCTTTTTTACCTGAAAACTTGTAAAGCTTATTTATACTACCTCCGCTTCCGATAGCTTCCACGGATTTCTCATGTGGTTTAATATATTCTTTGACCCATCTTTTCATTGTATCCCATTGAGAGTCATTAACCCGGTTATTGATGATTCTCACGGCTCCGATATTGAATGATTCGGAAATATTGGCCTCGTTTTTTGAAAACAGCGTCATTTCTGTGCTTCCGCCCCCAACATCGATATAAAGATACGACGTATCAGATGATGACAAATTGTTTTCAATATGGCTTGCACAAATTATTTCGGCTTCTTTGCATCCATTTATAATCTGAACGTCAATTCCTGATTTTTCCTTAATTTCGCTGAGAATTTCCTGGCCATTAACTGCTTCCCGCATTGCCGCCGTAGCACACGCAATGAAATCCACAGGCTTATAAGCATCGATCATATATTTAAATCCGATAAGGGTTGCGATCAGCTTTTCTTTTTTTTCTTCTGAAATCAATCCATCCATAAATGAATCTTCACCCAGTCTTATCGGAATTCGCACTAATGAATCTTTTGAAAAAAAGGGACATCCGTTGCTTAACACTTGGGACAGCAGCAGTCTTACAGCGTTGGAACCTATGTCAATTGATGCAAATTTCACCTTTTCTTCCTTATATTGCAAAGGCTTTAATCTATTTTTGAAATAAACGTATTGAAAACTTCAATCAAAATCGGGATTATAATGACGCACTACCGATCCAATCTGATGTTGGGCTGCGCATGTCTTGCTTTTAAGAATTCATAAAACGCATCCTGAGCTTTTATTTTATTTTCTGAACCGGTTGATCTGATTTGATTATCCTGGTTTATATTTAATATCCGCGATTTTATATTATCTTCACATTGGGTTTTTAAAAATTGCCCAATCTCGTATTGAATTTCTTTGCTATAGATCGGACAGGTCACTTCTACTCTTGAATCCAAATTCCTGGTCATTAAATCTGCAGATGAAATATAATATTTTGGATCACCGCCATTTGCAAACACAAATATTCTGGCATGTTCAAGATACTTATCCACGATGCCGAATGCTTCTATATTTTCACTTAAATCACTCAAATCGGTTTTCAAAGAAAACATACTCCTGACGATCAGCGTAATTTTTACTCCGGCCTTGCTTGCCTGATAAAGATAGTCAATTATCTCATGGTCAACCAGGTTATTTATTTTTAAAATAATATAGGCTTCTTTGTTGTGTTTAATATTCCCGGTTTCATTTCGTATTAAACTGATGATCTTTTTTCTGGTATTAAACGGCGAGACAATCAGGTGTTTTAAAATCGAAGTGTCATAATTTCTTCTGAAGAAAGCGAACAGGCTGTCAACTTCGGTGGTCAATCGCCTGTCTGCGGTAAACAGAAACACATCGCTGTATATTTTAGAAGTATCTTCATTAAAATTTCCGGTACCGATCACGGCATATTGAGCTCCTTTTTTACTGGTAATCAGACATAATTTTGAATGGACTTTTAACTCCGGTACCCCGGAAATTACCTTGACGCCTTCTTCCTGAAGCTTGTCCGCCCAATTGATATTTGCTTCTTCATCAAAACGGGCCTGAAGCTCTAAAACAACTGTAATTTTCTTTCCGTTCCGCGCTGCACTGATCAAAGCATTCATAACGCTTGAATTTTTTGCAGCACGGTAAATTGTCATTTTAATAGACTCAACATCTTTGTCAATAGCTGCTTCCCGCAACAGGTCTATAAGATAATCAAATAACTGATAACAGGTATAAATCATAATATCTTTTCTTTCCAGCGAAGTAAAAATCTTTTTATTCGCCAGAATATCTTTATGAGGAAGTTTCGGATGCTTGTCATATCTCAGATGTTTAATGCCGAAATCGGGAAAATTCATAAAATCCTTAAAATTATGGTACCGCCCGCCCGGTATGATATTTTCCGCACCTTTCAGTTTAACTTTTTTGATAAATACTTTTAAAAATATTTCGGGAAGGTTTTGATCATATACGAACCGTACCGGGTTACCCTCCTTTCGTTGCCTGACACTTTTTAATATCTTTCGAATGTAGCTTTCGGAAATATCACTTTCAATTTCCAGTTCAGCATCCCGGGTAACCTTAACCATATAAGCTTGGGCTGTTGCGTAATTATAGTCGCCGAATATTTCAGGTAATCCGAATCGAATTACATCATCAAGCAGCATAATATATTTTTTACGATCCGATTGGGGCAAAATCAAAAACCGGGAAAGTTGATTTGTTGGGACTTCGATAAGCGCAAAGGTGGATTTGGAATGAGAGCTCTTTCGCTTTGTTAAAGCAACTGCAAGATACACTGTATGATCTTTCAGATCAGGAAACAATTTCAATTGATCCAGCATTATAGGAATCAGTTTGGGCCGCACTTCACTCTGAAAATAGTTTTTGACAAACGCAGACTGTTTTCCGATAAGCTGCATTTCATTAACGATAAAAATATTTTCTGCAGCAAGTTCTCTCAGGATTTCCTGATAAATATCTTCAAAGCGTACCTGAAGAATTAAAACCTTATCCTGAATTTCTTTTAACACCATTCTTGGATCAAACATGATAATTTTATTTGCGCTTTTACCAAGTTTAGAAATTCTCTTTAATATGGCAACACGGATCCTGAAAAATTCATCCATATTTGAAGAAAAAATCCCTAGAAAACGAATTCTTTCAATCAGAGGAACACTTTTATCTTTAGCTTCCTGCAATACTCTTTCATTAAAAGAGAGCCAGCTTATTTCCTTATTGATCAGTCGGTTTTTCATAGGTTTTTTTATTTAAATCATTTATAAAGTTTTTGATGATTTTTGACGCATGTTTTTCAATAGATTTTAAACTATGCTTTGAAACTTCCGGATTGATGCTGCTTAACCAGCCAGAAATATGCAGGGCTAATTTTGCGCTTAATGTCTTTTGAAATTTGTTTGTTTTTTTGATTTTTCATCAGGATATTCAAAGTATGTCAATATGCCGGTCTGCTTTTTAATCGCTTTCCATGAGTTCTGAGAAAAGACCAGAATGACTATGCCCGATTTAGGGATATCAAATTTAAAACCCTTTATCAGGGAAGATGTCAATTCGCTGAGCGAAGGGTTATGTCCAAACAATACGGCCGCATCATGAACCTCATCGATTTCCTTTATAATTGTAAAAAACGATTTTGATGATGAATCATTATAAACCGCATCTTTGTGCAGAATTTTAGACTCCGGATAATTGAGTTTCCGGGCAAAAATATGAGCGGTCTCAAGAGCCCGGTTTGCAGGACTTGAAATAAAAATAACCGACCGGGAGTTTACGAACACTCTGTCTTTTATGCGCTTTGCGGCATTTTTAGCTTCTTTGACACCTTCATTAACCAGCGTTCTGGAAATATCAGAAACACCTTTTTTCCGGTCTTCCGCTGTAGCATGTCTTACGAAACATATTGTTTTCATAAAAGCAGGCCCTTTCGGTTCATATTTTAAAACAATCTGAATATTGTATTATTTAGTATTCATATTATTGAATTGTGAGTAAAATATTAAATATTTGTTAAATTTTTATGACATTATGCAGGCCTGAATTTACAAGCAGCTTGCTTGGCTTGAAAATCCAGGCGATTAATTTCTTCTTAATGAGCTAACTGTTCGGTATTCCTCTTGTATATTAAAATAATAAATTTCAGCGCAGCAAAACAATCAAACTAATTTCTGTGGTTCTTATGACCGTGACAGATGGCCAGCTGTTTATTGACATAACCTGGTGGTTTTTTTATACTCACTTGCACAAAAGTAAGCTCTTTACAAATCAAGCAAGGGAAGGTGCAGTCATGGAAAAATGCGTCGTTCCGTCATTGACTCTTTTTTTTGTGTTCTTGTCCATAGCTTTGTCGGGCTGTCAGGATGTGCCAATCAGGAAGGGTTCAGATGCAGGACCTTTGGGGTTTCAGTCGATTAATTCACGGGGAGAGCTACGGATACTTATGGCCGTTGTGCGGTTCCCCGATGCCGAACCCTCCTTATCACTGGATCGTGTAAAAAAGAGGGTTGTGCAGGAACTGGATCAGTACGTGAGGGAGCAGTCCTACGGCCTCGCCTGGGTGAAAGCCGACTTCCGGGGCTGGGTGAGGCTGCCTGACTCCCTGGAGAGATACAGGGTAAGCCCTTTCAATTTCCAGGTGGAGAGGAGCAGGGTGAGAAAGCTCGTGGAAGACACGATGACCGCACTGGAGAAAGCAGTGGATTTTTCAGCATACGACCACCTGCTCATAATCCCCGGTGTCAAAACCACCCCGGGGAAGGGCTACGGCATGATCTGCTACTGTGCAAATCCAGGCATGCTGACCGGT
>Ga0105099_10000415_pt1 | contig 29183 bp, 33 predicted proteins | sample PPLLak3cmMay2015_2_FD_79138 | JGI IMG/M metagenome (GOLD analysis project Ga0105099, IMG submission 79138) | Freshwater sediment microbial communities from Prairie Pothole Lake near Jamestown, North Dakota, USA - PPLs Lake P8 Core (1) Depth... | ecosystem: Environmental > Aquatic > Freshwater >... | reverse complement strand
GATCGTTGGTCGGTTGCGCGGCCGCATCTCCGCCGCCGCGGATCATCTCCATTTGTTCCAGTGACAGTGTCTTATTCATGATGGTTCCTTGCTGAATTTGTCCGAGAGTATCAAGCCCGATCCGAATTCGATCAATCATCGTACCAAGTCTGAGTTGTGCTATAGTCATTGACGGAGGTCGTTTCCCCCATACCCTGGATGGTCTGCATCTGGTCGTCAGTCAAAACCGTCATCGTGATTGTTTCCATCGTCATTTCTCCTATTGAAAGTGAACTTGGTTTCAATTATAGAGATTCGCCCCGCCCGAGTCAATTACACTTTTTTAAGCATGCCGCTACTCTTGAGATATTGAAAGAAAATAACAATAGATTGAAAAAGTCAAGTCAGGAAAATCGGATTTTTCCATCAGGAATTTCCTGAGTTGACTCCGCTATTATTTTTGTTAAACTAAGATTTTAAAATATCGTTTCGATAGAAGGGGAGGATAGGTGAAAAGGAAAAAGGATCTGTTTTTATTGATATCGTTAAACTTCACTTTTATATGTTTCTCGATTTTTTTGAAGAGTGAAAACAAATCAAACTATTCCCCTCTTCGTGTTTCTGAAAGTTCAATAGATAAGGATGCTTTGGTTTTATTGATGCGTTGTGACAATGGTGAGATGCTCTATATTGGAAAAGGCAGAAAAGAAACTTCAGTCCTATTTATTTTTAGTTCTGATTGCGTTCCGTGTAACAATGATATCGTTTATTGGAAAAAAATAGCGTCTCTTTTTTCCTCCCATGCTCAAACGCTTGGGGTTGTGTTGTCGGACCTTCGATCGGCATATAATTCAACGAAAAACCTAAAAATGAATTTTCCCATAACTATTCCAATAGACATAAGCAAGTTCAAAAAATCGATTAGTAAAATTGATGAGAACCAACCAAGTACAGTAATTATCGCTGGGAACAGAATAGTTTATTCAAAAAATGGCAATTTGAGCACTTACGATTATTTCGAGATTAAAAAAAAATTGGAGGTACATAATGAAAAAGAGTAAGATCATCTTTTGTTTGGTCATGCTCACGGTAATGGTTGGGGGTGTCTTTGCTCCGCTGAACGCAATCAAAGAAAGTTGCGAGCAAAAGTTATCTAAATGCAACCAAGCATGTTTTCAGCTTTTCCAGGGAGCTCCTGGCGAACTGGATTGCAGAGAACAATGTTGTGAAAAGTATCTGGCTTGCGTCGAGTAATCTGTAAAGTTTAGTTATTGAAGGAGTTGGTGATGAATACCACCAACTCCTTCAATTTTTTTTTATGCTATATTTTTCAGAGGTGAGATAATGATTAAAGGGATGTTTACTATATTTTTATTAACGATTTTTAACCTTTTCGGGCAGAGTGTGAAGCTGATCCGGACGATCGGAGATGATTTGACGGAAAACACCACCTTCTTTTTGATCGGGAAAGCAATGATCCTGGAGAACCGCGATATCGTCGTTGCCGATGTCAAGGGAAATTTCCTGGCCAAATTCCGCTGGGATGGCTCATTCATAAAAAAGACCGGTCGCAGCGGCGAAGGACCAATGGAATTTCAAGATATTAACTCTCTTTTTTTAATGAATCATACCATCCGGGTCTATGATTCAATCGGTCGCCGTATTTCCATTTATGATATAAATCTGGGTAATTGCCGTTCTTTCACCGTACCGTCAGGGGTTTGGAATTGTCAAGCGATCGATGAAAACAGATATGTTGGGGGTGTGATGATAGCTAAACAGATAGATATTTCGAGGATGAAACTTTTTTTAGAGAGTGGGGAGGTAAAAAAGGAATTTTTCACCGAGTATCCAATCCAGGCACAGAAACCGGGAGAATTACGTTATATTCTGAATTTGAATATGATGGTCAATCCGGTTTTTTCTGTGGAGCCGTCAACCGGAAAGATACTGGTTGGATTCCGCTACCCGGCAAATCCATTGGAATTTTTCGTGTTCAACTCGGAAGGGAAGCAGACAGCGAAATACTCATATTCGCTGGATAAAGAGGTGGCCTTTCCCCATTACTTTCTACCGCCCCTGTCGAAGCAGCCGTTACCGACCGGAGTCACCTATCCCTATATGGATGGGATCTTTTTGAATCAGAAGGGGTTTGCCGTGGCTCTCCGGCAGGTCACTCTGGGGGAAAACAAGGCGGAACTCTGCCGGACATTTCTTTTGCTGTTCAACGAAAAAGGAGAAATACAGAAAAAGATCTTTGCCGGGGAATCGCTGCAAATCCTGGATTTCAAGGAGGACTACTTTTTGGCCAGGCGACTCGATGGCGAATCGGAACGGTTGTTGGTTTACAGTATAAAATGAATATACAGATGAAAGCGAGAAGCCGGATTTCCGTTTCTGCTTGCCTGCTGGTTTCCGTTTGGGCTTTTCCCCAGGGAATCAAGAAGCCCGCGGTCGATCAGGAAGCGCTCATCTCCTTCAACAATATTCCGTTATCGGCACCGTCCTTCCTGTCCGAACCCGAATACTTCTGGGTAAAACGGATGGATCTCGAGCGCGATTTGGATTCTTTGGGCAAGTCGTTTGGGACGGAGGCGAATTCCTGGTATCGGGCACTGCGTAAAAAGCCCATGCCGATCTCGGTTGCTCCGGCGGTCCGCTCCCCCTACAGCAGAGTCACTCCGAGTTTCAAATTCCAAATACTCTTCGCTATCGACAATGCCTTTCGCGAAGTGGGTCCTGTTTTTTCGATCGGGGACAAAGCCTATTTCATCCTGACCAATGCGGCCATCGAGGATGGGGGAAAAAAGAAGGCGGCCGATGTCTTGTGCCGGATCAATCCCATGAACTGGTACGATGTGGTCAAGGCGGTGAAGAACAGTTTTTTCGTACCGGTTCGGAATGCCGTGTATGAATTCCATAGAAAACAACCGCTCGAATTGACGGTCTCGAGCCGGAACCTGCTCCGGACCGGACGGATGAAATTGGCGCAATTGCGGCTCCGGCAGAGGCTTTACAAGCTCGACGAAAACCACCTGCTGTTCTCCTGTTTCCGCCTGGTCCCGGAGGACAACGCCTTCGAGGTGATCGACCTGACCGGGAAACAGAAAAGCGAGTTTTTTCGATACCTTCCCTGGGACTTCAAGCACTATGAAAAAACCCCTTATATCGCCCAGGTGACGGCCGCCACCGACGGCAAAGGGCGAATCTATGCCGCCTTTGAATTTTCGGCGAACCCGTACCGGGTTTGGATTCTCGATTCCCGGGGCGGGATTTTGAAAACACTCTCCGCTTTTTTCACCGATCCTGAGGAGTATGATTTCCCCTGGGAATGGCTCAACCTGAATTTCAGGGAAATCACCCGGTTCGCCATCCGTCCGATCTATGCCATCGAGCGGCTGCTCCTGTTTCCCGACGGCCGGTTGCTGGTCTATTTCACCGCCCGGAGCAAAACCGGATCGATGACCGGCAACTACGATCCGGGGAGTTTTCGCAAGAAGGGGTACGTCGATATGTTTCAGGCCGATGGCCGGTACCTGGGAAGAGGCGAATTCCCCTTCGGGACTCCCGAGTTGATCGATGGGCAGGGGCGGATTTATTCCCGAGTGCAGTCGGGAGAAAACATCAGGAAAATCAATGTAGTCGCTCTGAATTCTGAGAATAAAATTCCTGCGGCTCGGAAACGGTGATCTTGATCAACTTGCAGGAACCCGAAGGGTCGATGAGGAGCACTTGCCCCCGGTGGCCGGGGGCGGTGATCTGTTCGAGCCAGGAGATCAGCGCCCGCCGGCTGGCGGCTCGCATACCGGCGCCCGCTCCGTAGAGGAAAGCCGAGGCCTGGTCCACGCTGGCCCAGACGGTGAATCCCAGACGGATGGCTTCGCGGGCGCAGCGGCCGGCATCGTGTCGCGGCACCCAAGTGACGAATTCCAGATCGGCCCGGACATGGCGGAAACGGCTCTCCTGCCGCTGGCGCACCGACCGGGGCAGCAGCGCGAGATAATAATGGAGGAGCGGCAGGGAAGCGGTGCACATAGGCGCCTCACCCATTTCCGGGCCTGAAGATCAGTCGAGATGATAACGGAGGCCGGCGGAAAAGACGATTTGGCTGCTGCTGGTGAGGAAGTAGATCAGGTCGGCCTCGATCGAGAGTTTCCGGCTGAGATGGGCCACCAGCCCTTCGCCGATCACGACTTCGACGCGGCTCTCATCGTAGTTGAAATCATAGAAATAGGTGCAACTGATCTGGGTGCGGGCGGCTCCGGCGACCACCAGCAGCAAGGCCAAAACGGTTACGAAACGGACAGGATACGGAAATGAATGATTCCGATCTCGGTTCATGATTTCCTCCCGATCTCAATCGTCGAATAGTACCGATTTTACTCCGGGCACAAGTTCCTGGAGCTTCATGGAAACGGCGGTGCGCAGGGGGATGCGCATGAAGCTGTCGGGTTCGCCGATGATCTTCAATGTCGCCACGTCGCCGACCAGGCTTCTCAGGATGAGGTCATTGCCCAGTGATTGCACGTAGGGACGGAGCTTGGTGTCGATGGCTTCCTGTACTTGAATTCTCATGATTTTCCTCCTTTTTTTTAGAGCGGTTTCTGGCACTGGCAGCATTTGCCGTAGGTGCGCAGGTATTCCCGGCCGCGGACCGTGCAGGACGCGCAGATGAACAAGTTGATCCCCTCGTAGGGGACGATGGCGCAGTTGCTGGCGCCGTACATCGATGCCTGGACCGGCTTCTGGCAGAAGCCGCAGACACCGCTCTGGTTTTTCAGCATTACCGCGGCGGCATAGCGGCCGCCAGCCTGGGAACAGGCCTCCGAACAATAGGGTTCACCGAATCCTCCTCGAACCATTGGATCCTCCTTGATAGAATTGATTTGATTTACAATGATCACCAGCCGCTGGCCGAACCGCAGGCCGGACAGGCTCGTTGGTTTCGTTTCATTTCGGCCATGCAGTCGAGACAGAAAACCGCCCCGCAGGCCTTGCAGTCGTAGACGAGGTGGTCGGAAAAGCGGGCCGACGACTGGACGAGCGGGGCGATCGGGTCGTCGCGGATCGCCTTGCCGCAGGCTGCGCAATGACCGGCGTCGGCCTGTTTTTTCGCTTTGCCGTTGTGTTTCCCCAGGTAGTCCAGGGTTTGCTTCACCGAGTGGTCGGTGGCGTGGTCGCGGAAGAAAGCGGGGTCGGTCGCCAGCGCTTCCCGGATCCAGCGGATGTTCTCGGCGATCCGGCCCGGCTCGTGGCTGTTCCCGTAGAGACTCACGCCGCACAGGGCGATGGAGATGACGTTGATCCGGTGCTTGTTGCGCTTCAGGAATTTCCGCTCCGCCAGTCCCTGGCGCATTCCCGTCCAGGTGAACAGCTTCTGCCAGACCGAGTAATAGAGGGGAAAATCCCCCTGCAGGATGACGATGCGCACCCAGTTGCGGGTGGCGGTAAACAGATCGGCCATGAGTTCCTCCTTGCAGCGGCCTGACCGCCGCTGTGAATCCAAAGCAGGATTTTTGCCAATTGGTCCGGTACCGGGAAAAGGCTTATAAATAGACATAAATGGGGATGGAGACCGGCGGGGGTCCGACCAAAGCCCAGGTTCATATACAACTGCGGGTATGGAAGGGGGGAAACCGGGTATGCCGGGAAAGCGTTTTTCTCCCATGGGCGGGAAGAAAAATAATCATGAAATGAAAAGGGGGTTATGTACCCGCGTTTCTTGAGCTTGTTTAGTAATCGTGTTATTGGCATCCTTAATCCTTAGGAAAAAGCGGAAAGACGCTTGCCAATTTTCTTTTTGTCGATTTTGGTATCAATTTTGCGGCAAGTGACGGAGAAGAAAAAAAAGGAGGAAAAACTGTCATGATCAAAAAAAATTCATCGACTTGCCGAGGATCTCGTTGCTCAAAGCACGGAGGACCCGAGTATCCGGTTGCAGCCCTCTTGGCTTTGGCTGTCGCCTTGCTTTCGCTCACGGCTTGTCGGCCGCAGAAACTGCCTGTCCTGCTTGGCTATTCGAGTGAAACGCCGATGGCCTTCATCGATATCCAAAACGGAATTAGTATCGAATTCTATGATATCCAATACAGGAAGCAGGGGAAAGAACAAGCCCTGTCCGGATATAAGGAACGGATTACTCTCCCCTCAGGCAAAATGATTGCCCTGGAATTCGAAGCGGTAGGTCAGACTCGGTATTTTGTGAGGATCGACGGCAAGCGGCGGAAGGGGCCTGACGCCGAAGAGTTCAAGAAAAAGAAAGAAAGTTCGCAGGGAAAACTGGGTTTTGCCCCCAGCTTCAAAGGCGACGATCTCTACCTGTTTTTTTTCAATCCCGTCAGTCAAGGGAGTTACAACTTCGAGCGTACGGATAAATATGTGGAGGGCACTCCCTATCTCGAGAAAATGAAAAGGACCTACAAGGATCAAACCTATACCTTCACTTACTCAGACTGGAAGTGGAGCGGTGCGGGCGCGATGCCTCCGGTGAAAGGTTTTAAGGTAAGCCTCGCGATTGCACCTACAGTAGCCGAAGCAGCAGCTAAATAGCCGGGAATGAAGTATTCAAAAGGTATATCGTGAAATAAAATAAACTCCGGGGGGAAATCAAAGTGCTATAGAAATCGACTTTCGTTGTAATTATAATAGTCGGATGGACCTGTTCGTCTATCTGACCGATGAAGACCGGTACCGGCGCCTGCTCCGGCAGGGCATGCAGGAGGCGTGCCGGCGCATGGTGCTCTCGTCGGAGGATGCGAATGACATCGCCTCGGAGGCTCTGGAGCGGTTGCTCGATTATTTCGCCCGCAAACCGGACCAATTGTACCGGCTCGAATCGATGGCGGAGGGCAAGGTGACCAACTACCTCCGCAAGGCCTTGCGCAACCACATCATCAATATCATCAAAAAACGGCAGCGCCAGGTGTTTCTCGCCTGGGAGGAGATCGGCGAGCCGGCCGCCCCCGTTGCGGAGCCGGTCACGGCAGCGGCCCGGGATCTCCCCGATATCCGCCGGGAACTGCACTTCTTCATCGAGGAAAAATTCGGCCGCGAGAAGTGGGCCGGAAAAAAGGAAGCGGTCGACCTGTTCATCGAGCGGGTAGCCGGGAAGTTGCGCATGCGGGAGATGCAGGACCGCCACCCGGGAAGGAACATCGCCGTTCTCAACACCGAAGCCCACCGCATCGTCAAGAAATACGCCCGCTGGGTGCAGAAAAACGGCCGGTCACCGGCCGATGCCGGCTTGGAGGGAATGGAATGACGAGCCATCCAGGGAAAGCGATCACGGACCATTATCCCGCTTTCGCCCATAAGGCTGAACGCCTGCGCCGGGCCCGCGCCGATTATCTGCACGCCTTCCGCACCGATCCACTGGCCGCTTTTTTCATCCACCGGCTGGCCCTCTCGCCGGTGCGCGGATTCCTCTGGGGGATGGCCATGGTGATCGCCATCTACGCCTTCCGTTGCGGGGTTTTCCTGTGGGTGGTGTCTGAAACCGCTGGTATGCAAAAGGTCCTGATCGATTTCTGCTACGACCTGATCCTGGTTCCCGCGACTTATGGCTGTTATATCTGGATCTCTGCCCGCCAGAGCCATGTCACCTATCTGTTGACTGAAAATGGAGCGATTGCGGCCGACGGTCCCTTCTCCAACCAGATCCTGCACGGCCGCCTGCTCAATCGGCCGTTGATTTTCCGGATCGCCGCGCTGACCGCGGGTATCCTGATGCTGCTGCACATTCCCCGCCTGAGCCAGGGGGGATGGATCTGGACCCCCCATGCCGCCGATTACGGATTTCTATTCCTGCTGAAGATCCCCTTCACCTGGATCATCCCCTGGTACATGGCAGCGGTGATCTTTCTCAAGCAGGTGCTCTTCGTTTTCTATATCCGCAGGAGATTTTCCCATTCGCAGGTCCGCATCGACCTGCTCCACCCCGACCGTTGCGGAGGACTGAAGCCGCTCGGCGATTATCTGCTCCGGTTCACCCAGTACCTGGTGGTCTGCGCGTTCGGCATCGTCCTGTTGACCATCCGCGGCATCCGCTTCCGCTATTTCCACCAGGATTACCTGGTGCAACTCGCCATCCTGGTCTATATCCCGGCCTGCCTCTTCTTCTTCTATTTCCCCCTGCAACCGCTTCACCTGCGGATGCAGGCGCTGGCGGCCGAATGGCGCGAGCGGATCCGTGAACAGATGACCCTGCCGAAATGGGCTTTCACCCAGGCGATGCAGACCCGCTTCACCATCGCCCTGGTTTCGCCCATCCTCCTGTTCGTGCTGATCTGTATTCTATAGAGCCAGGGTTGGAATTTCCGGGGGAAGTTTCACGATCCCGTGTAATAATCGATCATGGCAGCGATGGCCCGCTGGCAGACCCGACAGAACTGGTTTTTCGGGTGGGAGATCATCAGGCAGTGGATCATCGGTCGGAAGAGCCCCTTGGATGCATAGCCGGCCCCTTCGAACACGCCGACCTTATCCTCCAGATGGCGGTAGCGGGCGGTCAGGGCTTCGATCTTTTGGGTCAGGGACCGGTCGAGCTTCTGATACCGCGCTTCGATCTTCTTTTTTTCGGCCTCGGAACGGGCGCTCTTCAGCTGTTCATCCTTGCTTTTTCCGGCTTGCCGTCGTTCCGCTTGCAGCGCTTCGCGAGTGGTCTTGCCGTATTCGGTGGGGATGGTGATGCCGGGGGAGAGGAGATCAGCCCATTTCACTCGGGCGGGGTCGAGGAGAGCGGTGATGTTGGGTTCGCTCGGTTCCACCCCCTTGGGGTAGAACTCGTTGTAGGCGACATCGGAGGTGTAGTATTCGTCGGCCAGACCTCCGAAGGAGTGGCCGAATTCATGGAGAAAGACCGCTTGACTCCGTTCGTGATCGACGGTGCTGATGCAGTAGTCGTTGTAGATGCCGCCGCCCCCGTAACGGGTGCTGTTGACCAGGATGGCCAGTGCGTCGTAGGGGGCCTGGGAAGCCAGTTGCCGCAGCTTGTGTCCCGATTCGGTCAGCATGTAGCGGTCCAGGTCGAAGGCGTTGAACGAAGCGTCCAAAAGGGTATGATGGTATTTGCCCTGGCGGGGTTCGTCCGGACCCCGTTCGGCCGAGGCATGAAAGAGGGCGCGGATATTGAATGATTGCTTGCAGCTCTGAAACGGCTCGATTCCGAACAGGGCAGCGGCGAACCGTTCGGCGTCGCCCTTGAACTTGGCTGCATCCTCGACGGTATAGCCTTCGGCCACGAACAGGAGATCGACCTTTTCCCGGGGGTCGCCGTTGGAAAGGATGTCGATGACGGTGCCCGAGGCAGAGTCTTCAGTCTGCAGATGATAGTCGGCGGGGTCGATGACACTCTCGAAGATTTGATGAAGATTGTTTTGCCGGTCCCTTCCCAGGAGGGAAAACCGCACCGGTTTATGGGGGCAGGGGATGCGCAGGGAGCGGGAATAGGTCCGTTTGACCCCCTTCAGGGCCGGATCGGTGGTCCGATATTCACCGAATATGCAATCGAAGCCGCGGGAATAGATCAGGGTGTCGGTCCCCTTGGCGAATACCTGGATCATGTACCGGCCGTACCCGAAGGGATCGATGAGGCGCCGGCTCTCAGTCCAGGCCGGCTCGACGGTGACGCGGTGCAATGTGAACGCTTCCGTTTTGGCGTCACCGATCTGGTAGAGGTCGATCCGCAAAGCCTTTTCCTGGAAATAGTCGGTGAAGGCCGGGGCCGCAGCGGCGGCGATGAAACAAGGGACGCAGAAGAGTAAAACCGATCCGATTCGCATCTTGTTCATGGACAGCTCCTATCCCTTATTTATAGATCAAACAATGGATGTTGTCAAAGCTCTCCTGAGTGGAGGGTTATTTCTCCCAGCGCTTGAAAAAAAAGATAGAAATTGGTACAGTTAAAATATAAATAGGAGAAGACAATGAAAACCATCCGATCGTTGATCGCCTTTGTCGTTTTGATCGCTTTTGTCACTATGATGCAGGTTGCGGCTGTGCCCGCCGGCCTCGCTCCCACCTCCTCCGAAGTGACGGTGACCGGTGCGGATGAACAAGCGCCCGGACTCATCGAGCAAACTTCGGCCAAGAAGGTCGTCAAGAAAAAATCGGCTCTGGTGCCGATCATCATCGGTGTGGTGGCGGTCGGCGCCATCGCCGCCGTCCTGGTGCTGTTCGTCTTCAAAGGGAACGATATCCGCGGCACCTGGCAGGTTACGCGTTTTCTCGAAGGGTCGAGCACACCCTTCATTTTCCCCATCACCTTCACCGGTGAAAAGAAATCGGGGACATTCGTGGCCGTTCAAGGCGGCAACAACCTGACCGGGACCTATACCGTCGACGGCAAGACCGTCAATTTCGACTTTGGAGCCGGTAGTTCGACCTACACCGGCACCTTCACCGACAAGGACAACCTGAGTGGTACCACCGTTCATACGTCCGGGAAAACCGGTACCTGGACTGCCGTCCGCACTGCCGAGGCTTCCGTCTCCCAACCGGCCGGCAGCGGCGAGCCCGACCGCTGACACTGGATTTCAATCCGAATCTATCCGATCGATTCCCGCTGGTGTTGCCGGCGCAGTTCCAGACAGGCGGAGCCGCCGAAGGCAAAGTGGCGGCAAACCAGCGGGCGGGTTTCATAGATGGAACAACGATAATCGGGGCTGGAGAGTAAAAACGAGCAAGCCCCCCCTCCGCGGTTTCCGGTTGCTTCCCGGTCGCGGGTGATCTGCGCCAAGATATCCGGATTGCCCTCGGTCCGCCAGCGATCGAGATCCTCCGGGTACAAGTCCAGGGTGCCGCCGTAATGGATGCAGCACAGGCCGCATTCCCCGCAGGTAAATTCGGGGGCCGTTGTCATCGCTTTTTCCCGAGCCGGTGTGGACGGCGGCAAGAAGGACGATAACGAGAACAGGCGCAATTAATCAGCATGATCATGGAGTCTCCGGCTCCCCGGGAAAAAACCGGGCAAGAAAAGGATCGCCTCATCCTATCCGATATCACTGACATTGGCAAGGGACGGTACACCCCGCGCCGCTTTTCCCTATGAATCCAGTTTTTGCCGGCACTCCTGCAGGAAAGCTTCGACTCCGGCGATTCCCTGCTCCAACCGCAGGTTGATCAGATGGCTGCCGATGATGGCGCAGCCGGGACTAAACGAAATCGAGGGCATTTTTCCCGGGGATGAGATTTTTCAGAAATAGGTCAACGGGGATGCAGAGGATGTTTTCCCGCTTCAAAATATCCTGTCCCCGATAAAGCAATATGGGAGTGCATTCCGGATAGTCTTCGTGAAACGAATGCAGCGACCTGATGTCCTGCGGATGAATGGTTTTGCCGTTCTTCACTTCGATGGCATAGAATCCGTCATTGCCATAGAGGATGAAATCGACTTCGCTGCCCGAACGCGTTCGCCAATAGTGGATCTGCAGGGAAATCGCCGAGTAATCGATCCAGGCCTGCAAGTGTTGAAAAACGAGCCCTTCAAGCGCTGCCCCCGCAGATTCTTGATGGGTGTCGAGTGAGCCGGCCGGGCGTAAAGACCGGAATACACCGCAGTCGAAGAAATAGAATTTTCGATGGTTGGTCAGCGAACGCTTGGCTCGTTTTGAAAAAACAGGGATCAAGCGGGCGATCAGAAGATCCTCGACCACGTCTACATATCCAACGACAGTCGATCTCTTCACCTGGCAGTCGCGTGCCACTTCGGCCAGGTTCAGCAGACTCCCGTGAGAAAAACTGATGGCTTCCAAAAACCGTGAAAACTGGTCGATGCGGCGGACCATACCCTCGGCTTTCACCTCCTCCTGGAGATACAGATCGATATAACTTTTCAGGGTCAGCTTGGGTTCTGGTGCAGATCGAACCAGAGGAATCATTCCCAGATCGAGTGCTGCTTGCAGATCAAAAGAGTTTCCCATCTCACTCGCCAGAAAGGGGTGCATTCTTTTCATCACAGCGCGGCCTGCCAAGAGGTCAATCCCATCCCGCTTCAATTTTCTGGCGCTCGATCCGGTCAGGATGAACTGGATACCCATGGTCGATTCGATGATTTTGTGAACCATCGGAAGTAATTCCGGAACTCTCTGGATTTCGTCGATTACTACGGTCGTGCCCGCGGGCAATGCTTTTGTAAAATCGGCGAGGTGTTCTGGATGGGTCAGATAAGTCCGAAAGGAAACGGGATCAAGCAGATCGATCCAGGAAGCGTCGGTGAGATGGTCCTTGAGCCAGCAAGATTTGCCGGTTCCGCGAGGCCCGAAAATGAAACAGTGCCCCTTGGGTAGCTGAAAGAATCGCGAATGTTTCGTCATATTTACAGTAATTATAACATCTTTGCCGTCAAATTGACAGGTTTGTCTGGCAATTCAATTTCCAAAATGGAAAACGGTTTTGCACCCTACGAGTCCAGCCTTTGCCGGCACTCCTGCAGGAAGGTTTCGACGGCGGGAATTCCCTTTTCCAGCCTCAGGTTGATCAGGTGGCTGCCGATGATGGCGCAGTCGACCTTGCCGCGCAGGAGATCGAGATGCCCGGGGGAGGAGATGCCGAAACCGGCGGCGATGGGGAGGGCGGTCAGCGACCGGACTTTCTCCAGGAATTCCAGCCCCCGGTCTTCGATCCGGGAAACGGCGCCGGTGGTCCCCACCCGCAGGGTGACATAGAGAAATCCCGAGGCCAGGCCGATGATCCGCTGCAGCCGGTCGTCGGTCATCCCCGGCGAGAGGAGGTGGATGAAGCGGATACCCCGGGCCTGAAAGGCATCGTGAAGACCGGGCAGCCGTTCGTCGTGGGGGAGGTCGGGGATGATCACGCCGCTGGCGCCGGCATCGGCGCAGGCTTCCGCGAACCGCTTCCATCCCATCTGGCAGGGGATGTTGCCGTAGGTCATGAGGAGCAGCGGGGTGGAGACATTTTTTTTCAGATCGGCCACCAGGCGGAAACAGTCGCCGGGGCGGACGCCCTGGTCCAGGGCCCGCTGGTTGGCGGCCATGATGGCCGGGCCGTCGGCCAGGGGATCGGAGAAAGGGATCTGGATTTCGACCAGGTCGGTCCCGGCGGCGGACATGCGTCGGACCAGTTCGAGACTGGTTTCCAGGTCGGGGTCGCCGGCCACCACGTGGGTCATCAAGCGTATTTTTCCGCGGCCGGAAAAGAGGGTGTCGATGGGATTGTTCGTTTTTTTCATAGTGGCCTTCCTGCTACCGGATAATAGTGCGGCGATTCGACTTCGCGGCGCAGGAAATCGATCCAATTGGCCTCGTCCAGGGCCCGGGCGGTGATGAAGAGGTCCTTGTCGCCCCGTCCGGAGATGTTGATCACCATGATCCGGTCCCGGGGGAGGGTGCGCGCCAGCTTGACCCCGTAGGCCACGGCGTGGGCCGATTCCAGTGCCGGCATGATCCCCTCGGTCCGGCAGAGGAGATCGAATCCGGCCAGAGCCTCCCCGTCGTCGACCGAGACGAACTCGATGCGGCCGCGGTCATGGAGGGCTGCCAGTTCCGGCCCGATGCCGGCGTAATCGAGGCCGGCGCTGATCGAGTGGGTTGGGAGGACCTGCCCGTCCTCGTCCTGGAGAAAAAACGAGCGGTACCCCTGGACGATGCCAGTCTTTCCCGAGGCACTGAAACGGACGGCGTGGTCGCCGGGGGCGGAACTCCGGCCGCCGGCTTCGACGGCAATGCAGCGCACCTCGCGGTGCCGCAAAAAGGGGTGAAAGAGGCCGATGGAGTTCGAACCTCCGCCCACGCAGGCCACCAGCAGATCGGGCCGGCGGTTTTCCCGGCGGCGCAACTGCCGTTTGACCTCGCGGCCGATGACCGACTGGAAGGTGCGCACCATCAGCGGATAGGGACGGGGGCCGAGAGCCGATCCCAGCAGGTAATGGGTTTCACCGAGGTGTTCGATCCAGTGTTTCAGGGCGGCATTGACCGCATCCTTCAGGGTCCGGGTCCCGTCCCGCACCGGGATCACCTCGGCTCCCATCCGTTTCATGAAGAAGACGTTCGGCTGTTGCCGGGCTACGTCGACTTCGCCCATGAAGACCCGGCAGCGAAGGCCGAAGCGAGCTGCTGCTGCGGCTGTGGCCAGGCCGTGCTGGCCTGCCCCGGTCTCGGCGATCAGGCAGGTTTTGCCCATTTTCTTGGCCAGCAGCGCCTGCCCCAGCACGTTGTTGATCTTGTGGGCGCCGGTGTGGGCCAACCCCTCCAGTTTCAGGTAGATTTTCGCCCCTCCGGTCTGGTGGGTCAGGCTCTCCGCGTAGTAGAGCGGGGTGGGCCTCCCGGCGTAGGTCTGTAACAGCTCCTGCAATTCGCTCCGGAAGGCGGTGGCCCGGCTCTGCACGGCGAAGGCCTCGGTCAGTTCGTCCAGGGCCGGGATCAGCATTTCGGGTACATAGCGGCCCCCGTAGTCGGCAAAGTATCCGGAATGTCTCGGTTTGTTCATGTTTTCTCCGTGGTTCGGTTTTTCTGTTGTCCAGGTTCGATTTTGTTCAGACGATCGAAAATGAGGCGCATCCGGTCGTGGTTTTTCAGCCCCGGCCGGTCTTCGATGGAGCTGTTGATGTCAACGGCGAATGGGTGCAGGCGCCACAATTCGGTGATGTTCTCCGGGGAGACGCCCCCGGCGATGACGATCGACCGCCCCGATCGAGCGGCTGCCGCCAGGATCCCGGCAGGGAGAGGAAGTCCCGTGCCCCCGTATTTTCCCCGCTGATTCCGGTCCAGGAGGATCACGGCATCGGGATAATCGTCCATCCGCTCCAGGTCTTTGATCGTTCTTGGCCGCAGGGCTTTCCAGTGGGGGAGCCCCAGGTTGCGGCAGTAGCCGGGGGATTCGTCTCCATGCAGTTGGGCCACGTCGAGGCGGCACAGGTGGAAGGTCTCGCGCACCCGTTCCGGCTCCTCGTTGACGAAAACCCCGACCCGGGCGCACCCCGGGAATTTGGTTCGGCGGATGAGCGCCGCCGCTTGCCGGGGGTCGATGAATCGCGGGGATGGCGGGTAGAAAATGAATCCAGTGTAATCGGCTCCCAGCGTAACCGCCGCAGTGATGTCGATTGAGCGGGTCAGCCCGCAGATCTTCACCTTAGCCATGGACCAACTCCTCCAGAGCGGTTCGCGGGTCGCCGCTGCGGATCAGATGCTCGCCGACGAGGATGCCGGCAAAGCCCGCTTCCCTCAGTTCGCGCACCTGTTCATGAGAGTGGATTCCCGATTCACTGATGACCGGAATGCCGGACGGGATGCTCTCTTTCAGGCGCAGGGAGCGCTTGAAGTCGACCGAGAAGTCACGCAGATCGCGGTTGTTGATGCCGATCAGGTCGGGCCGGCAGGAGGCGGCGCGGCCGACATCCTCCGCCTCATGAATCTCCACCAGGATTCCGAGCCCCAAGGACCGTGCCGCCTGCGCCATGGTTTCCAGGTCGTCGTCGTTCAGACAAGCGGCGATGAGCAGAATGAAGTCGGCTCCCCAGTTGTAGGCGTCGAAGATCTGGCAGGGATGGATCAGAAAATCTTTGCATAACAGAGGGAGGTCGGTGACGGTACGGACCGTGGTCAGATAATCGGGGGAGCCGAAAAAGAAATGGCGTTCGGTGATCACCGAAATGGCCGAAGCGCCTCCGGCTTCGTAGGCTGCGGCCAGGCGAACCGGGTCAAGGTCGGGACAGAACAGTCCGCGGGAGGGGGAGCCGCGCTTGACCTCGGCGATGACGAAAAAATCCCTTTCGATTTGTTTGAAAAGAGGCCGTGGTGGTGGCCGTCGCAACAGAGGATAAGCCTGCGGAGAAAAGGAGCGGAATCGCTCCCCCTCTTTATCGGCAATCGTTTCCACGATGGTGGTCAGGATGGTGTTCATGATCAACGGTTGGTGAGGGCGGCCAGATCGTCCAGCTTCCGTTGGGCGGTTCCCGAATCGATTGATTTTTCAGCCAGGGTAGCCGCTTCCGGCAGTGAATTGGTCGCTCCCCCCAGGTAGATGGCGGCGGCGGCGTTCATGACCACGATATCCCGGTGCGGGCCCCGTTCCCCTCCGAGTACGGCCATGACGATTTCGGCGTTGGTCTTCAGATTTCCCCCCTGGAGCGCGGAGGCGGGGCAGGCGGTAAAGCCGAAATCGGCGGGCTGGAGCCGGTAGCTGCGGATCCAGCCGTCACGAAGCTCGACGACGCGGGTCGGACCGCTCAGGGTGATCTCGTCCAGTCCGTCGGTTCCGTGCACGACCATGGCCCGGTTTGCCCCCAGAAGTAGAAGCGCCTCGGCCATCTTTTGCTGCAGGTCTTCCGAAAAAACACCGATCAACTGCCGGTCGGCACCAGCGGGATTGGCCAGGGGGCCGAGGATGTTGAAGACGGTCCGGATGCCCATGTCGACGCGGACCGGTACGGCATGTTTCATCGAGGCATGGAGCTTGGGGGCGAAGAGGAAGGCGATGCCGATTTTGTCCAACGCCTCCTCCATGATCTCGACCGGAGCGGTGATGTTGACCCCGAGCGCTTCCAGCAGGTCGGCTGATCCGCAGCGGGAGGTGATGGAGCGGTTGCCGTGCTTGGCCACCGTCAATCCGGCTCCGGCCGCGACGAAAGCGGCGCAGGTGGAGATGTTGAAGGTACCGCTGCCGTCCCCGCCGGTGCCGCAGGTGTCGATCACCGGCCGGCCGTCGGGACGGCGGATGGGAGTGGCCTTGCGGCGCATGGTGTGAGCCAGGCCGGCGATCTCGGCCACCGCTTCCCCCTTGACGGCCAGGGCGGTGAGTAAACTGGCGATCTGGGCCGGCGTCGCTTTCCCCGAGGCAATTTCCTCCATCACCGTTTCCGCCTCGCCCATTTCCAGATCCCTACCTTTGCTGACGGAGCGGATGGCGCTCTGGATGAGTGAGGGGCGCGGCTTGGGGTTGAGGAAATTGGCGATCAGATCGAGTCCCTGTTCGGTGCCCACCGATTCGGGATGGAATTGGACCCCCTCGACGCTGTAGAGCTTGTGGCGGACCCCCATGATCTCGCCGTCCTCGGTCCAGGCCGAGACATCCAGTTCCACCGGGATGGAGCTCCGGTCGATGGCCAGGGAGTGGTAGCGGATGGCGCGGAAGGGATTTTTCAAACCGCTGAAGACCCCCTTGCCGTCATGGTAGATCTCGCTCTCCTTGCCGTGGAAGAGTTGGGCGGCATGGACGATCAGGCCGCCGAAGGCGGCGCCGATCGCCTGGTGGCCGAGGCAGACCCCCAGCACCGGGATCTTTCCCTTGCAGGCCCGGATCGTCTCGATGGACACGCCCGCCCCGGAGGGATTTCCCGGACCCGGAGAGATGATGATATGGCTCGGCTGGAGCGCCTCGATCTCGGCCACGGTGAGGGTGTTGTTGCGGCGGACCAGGACCTCGTGCCCCAGTTTGCGGACATATTGATAGATATTGTAGGTAAACGAATCGAAATTGTCGATCAAGAGGATCATTTCATTCTCCTTTGGAGGCGCGCTCGATGGCCAGGAACAGGGCCTGGGCTTTGTTGCACGACTCCCGGTATTCGGCCTCCGCCTGTGAGTCGGCGACGATGCCGGCGCCGGCCTGGATGCAGGCGGTTTTTCCCTGCATCAGGATGGTGCGGATGGTGATGCAGGAATCGAAATTGCCGTTGAACCCGAGATAACACACCATTCCGCCGTAGAAGCCGCGGCGGGTTCCTTCCAACTCGGCGATGATCTCCATGGCGCGGATCTTGGGGGCTCCGGACAGAGTTCCGGCCGGGAAGGTTGCGCCGATGACGTCGAAGATGTCATGGGGTTCCGCCAGTTCGGCCTTGACCGAGGAGACGATGTGCATGACGTGGGAATAGCGCTCGATGCTCATGTAGTCGACTACTTCGACGCTGCCGGGGATGGCGACCCTCCCCAGATCATTCCGGGCCAGGTCGACCAGCATGATGTGTTCTGCTTTCTCCTTGGGATCGGCGAGCAGCTCCCGCGCCAGATGATCGTCCTCGGCGACGGTGCCGCCGCGCGGGCGGGTACCGGCCAGAGGTTTGATCAACAGTTCCCGGTTCTGCATCCGCACCATCACCTCCGGTGAGGAGCCGATCAGGACAAACTCGTCGAAATCGAGATAGAAGAGGTAGGGGGAGGGATTGATCATACGCAGGGCTTGATAGACGTCGAAGGGGGGGGCATCCAACTCGGCGGTGAACCGCTGCGAGAGGACCACCTGGTAGATCTCCCCCTCGCGGATGTACCTCTTGCAGGCTTCCACCCCCGCTATGTAGGTTTCGCGGGGAATATCGGCACGGAGAACCGGTGCTTGGCGGACGCTCCGGGACGGCCCGGCGGGGATGGGTTGGGCAAGTATCCGTTCATATTCGTCGATTCGGGTCACGGCGTCGGTATATTCCCGTTCCGGATTCCCCCGGGGATAGACGGTGGCGATGATGAAGATCGACCGTTTCACCGAGTCGTAGACCAGCAGGATATCGGGGATGACCAGCAGGGCATCAGGGATCGGGGTGTCGTTGGCGGTGACCGGGATCTTTTCGAAGAACTGGACGGTTTCGTAGCCGAGATACCCGATGGCGCCGCCGTAGAATGGTGGCAGGGTTTCATAAACGGGGGACTTCAAACCCTGGAAATACCGGCGCACCTCCGTCAACGGGTTGGGGAGCGTCGTATCTGCCACCGTCCGCAGATCGCCGTCCTGCTCCCGGATGACGATGTGTTGGTCGCGGATGACGATCTCGCTCTTTTTGCCGCAGGCGATGAAGGAATAGCGACCAACATGCTCGCCGCGCTCAATCGATTCGAGCAGGAACATCCCCCGCGATTTGAGGAAGATGGAGAGTGGAGTGTCGAAATCGGCCCGGATTTCCCGGGCCACCGGGATCACGGAAAAGGCCGTCGCGTCCCGTAGAAATGTTTGCTTATCGGGAATGGTCATTTTTTTCTCCTTGTTGATTTTGATGACAAAAAAGGAAATGCGCCGGATCAGTGGGCGGGGGCCGCCCAAGGGTGCCAACTGCCCAGGGCCACTCGGTAGAAAACGGTGAATACGGGGATGGTCATGGTTTTTCCCAGATGCGGGGAATCCGTTGTTCGAGCAACATCAGGTCGGCCAGAACGATGGCCGCGGCCGCTTCGACGATCACGGGAAGACGCAGGGCGAAACAGGCATCATGGCGTCCGCCGATGATCAGCGGTTCGACCCGGCCGCTCCCCATGTGGAAGGTGTCCTGCTCGCGGCCGATGCTGGCTGTGGGGCGGGCCGCCACCCGGAAGCGGAGGGGATTGCCGTTCGAAATCCCGCCGTTCACCCCGCCCGCATGGTTGGTCGGGGTGGAACCGGAGGCATCGATGATCGGATCATTGTACTCGCTGCCGCGCATTCCGGCTGCGGCGAATCCGTCGCCGAACTCGACCCCCGTGATTCCCGGTATGGCGAACAGGAGATGGGCCAACAGCGATTCCAGGGAATCGAAAAAGGGTTCACCCAGTCCGGCCGGAACCGTCTCGGCCCGGCCTTCGATCAGCCCGCCGATCGAGTCGTGGTCAGCGATCGCGGCCTGAACCGCCGCTTCGATGGTGCTCGTCCCTCCGGCTTCAACGGCCCGGGCCGAGATACGGGTGGGGGCGATCAGTTTTTTGGCCACCACACCGGCGGCGACGAGACCCAGGGTCAACCGCCCCGAGAAGTGGCCGCCGCCGCGGTGATCGGCGTACCCCCCGTACTTGAACCGGGCGGTGAAATCGGCCTGGCCGGGGCGGGGATGGTCACGGAAGCGGTCATAGTCGCCGGAACGGGTGTCGTGGTTGGCGAAACGAATGGCGAGCGGAGCGCCGGTGGTTTTTCCCCGGAACAGGCCGGCGGTGATTTCCGGGAGATCCTCCTCGCGGCGGGCGGTGGTGCCGGCGGCGCCGCTGCGGCGGCGATCGATATCGGCGGCGAACTCCTCCGCTTGCAGGGGCAGGCCGGACGGGCAACCGTCCACGGTCACACCGATCTCCGGACCGTGCGATTCCCCCTGGATCTGAATGCGAAATATCCGTCCGAAGCTATTCATCGATGGTTCCTCCCAAGAGTTGTAAATCGTCGAAGAATTGCGGGTACGATTTGGCGACACAATTGGAGCCGCGGATGTGAACCGGTCCGCTGGCTTGGAGGCCGGCGATCGCTGCTGCCATGGCGATGCGGTGATCTCCATGGCTGTCGACTTCACCGCCCTCCAGGCGGGTGCCGTCGATTTCCAGCCGGTCGCCTTCGATCTGCAATTTCGCTCCCAGTCTGCCCAATTCCTGGAGAAGAGCCTCGGCGCGGCGGCTTTCCTTGTGGGCCAGGCGGTGTACGCCTTCGATCCGGGTTTTTCCGCGGCAATGGCAGGCCAGAGCGGCCAGGGGCGGGAACAGATCGGGGCAGTCGGTGGCGTCGAAGGTGAATCCGCGCAGCCGCTCCCCCTCGACCTGGATTCCCTCGGCCGTTGATTTCATCCGGGCGCCGCAGGCATCGAGCGCTTCCAGAATCCGGCGGTCGGCCTGGAGGGAATTCTCGGACAGGCCACGAACCGTCACCTTGCCGGCGATGGCTCCGGCCACCAGGAGAAAAGCAGCGCTGCTCCAATCCCCTTCGACCGTGATTGCGGCAGCCTGGAACGATTGCCCCCCCTTCAGGTCGAAGATGGCGTGGCGTTCATGATGGATATGGATGCCGAATTGCTCCAGAACTTCGATCGTCAGGTCGATATAGGGCTTGCTCTTCAGTTCCCGGACCTGCAGCCGGCTTGAATTTTCCGCCCGGGGCAGGGCGATCAGCAGACCGGTGAGGAACTGGGAACTGACGGCGCCGTCCACCTCTGCATCTCCTCCCTGCAACGGTCCCTGAACGCGGACGGGGGGAAATCCGGCGCAGGTGCTGCACCGGCAACCGAGTTGCCGCAGGGTCGCTTCGATCATCCCCGCCGGGCGGTTCCGTAACGAACCTTGGGCGTGGAAAGTGATCGCTCTGGAAGAGAGGGCGGCGATAGGGGAGAACATGCGCAGGGAAAGCCCCGCCTCGCCGCAATCGATCCGATCGACGCGGGGGGAAAACCCCCCGCGGATGGTCACGGCCTGGTCGCTGGCGGTGATCTCCGCCCCGAGCCCCCGAGCCGCTTCGAGGGCAGTGCGGGAGTCATCGCAGAATCCGGGCCGGGAGAGAACCGACACCCCTTCAGCCAGGAGCGCCGCTGCTACTGCCCGCTGCATGTGGCTCTTGGAGGGCGGAGCCTGGACGATGCCGTCAATGTGTGATGTATGGATCGATTTCATGGTAGATGGCATCGGCCACCTCCTCCGGTTTTGTCCGGTTGATGATCAACAAGTCCGCGGTCCGAGCGTAGAGGGTCTTGCGCTCTGCGAACAGTTTCATGGCTGTGGCGTCGGGATCGGGATTCCGGAGCAGAGGGCGGTTTCCCTCCCGCATCCGTTCCCGGGTCAAAGTCCATGGCGAATAGAGCCAGACCACCCAGCCGTGTCGCTGCAACCGGTCCCGTGAATCTGCATTCAGAACAGCTCCCCCGCCACAGGAGAGGACCAGGGAGGGCTGACCCGCGTGCTCCCGGACCGCTTTGCATTCCAGCTGGCGGAATCGGGTTTCACCCCGGCGCGAAAAAATCTCGGAGATCTTCATCCCCTCGTGTTCCTCGATCCAGTCGTCGAGGTCGAGAAACTGATACCCCAATCGTTGGGCCAGCATCGGGCCGACCGTGGATTTCCCCGCCGCCATGAAACCGATCAGAGCCAGGCCGGTTTTCCGGGTATGACCGCCGGTGATATGGCTGCGGATGAGATCAAGGCGGCTTTCGGCGGGTGTGATCCCGGTGAACAGTGAAAATGCCGCCAGCCCCTGCCCCAAAAGCCATTCGGTCCCGGCCAGATACCGGCACTCCCGGGATTGGGCCGCTGTTTCCAAGGGCCGGCTCCGGTAATCGGCGTCGAGGATCAGTGCTCTCTTCGGCAGCCACTCCGGCGGAAACGGAGGCTCCGCCGCGGCGATGGCATTGACGATGATCCGGCTGCCGCCCAGAGACTCCCGCAGCTGTGTCCAGGGGATCGACCGGCAGTTTAACTCACGGGTCAAACGCAGTGCTTTTTCCCGCGTCCGATTGACAACGGAGACATCGGCGCCCTCCCGTTTCAGCGCGTAGGCGGCGGCCCGGGCTGCGCCGCCCGCCCCCAATACCAATACCCGTTGTCCGCGTAGCGTTACCCCGGCCTCGGCAAAGGCGGCGGCGACACCGTCGGGATCGGTATTGTAGCCTTTCAGACCCTCCGCATCGGTGAGAACCGTGTTCACCGCTCCGGTTGTCAGGGCCGAATCATCGAGCCGGTCGAGAACCGGCAGGAGCGATTCCTTGAAGGGAGCGGTGATGTTCATCCCGGAAAAGCCGACCTCTTTGAAAAGGAGGCGGATATCCGCAGCCGATTCAGTATGGACGCGGGTATAGGCGGCTTCGTAGCCGTGGAGGGAAAACAGGGGGCGGTGCAGGTCGGGACTGCGGCTGTGCAGGATCGGATTTCCGGCCACGGCAAACAGTTTCATCCTTTTCCTTTGCGGATCAGCCGGTAGATCGTCTCCAGGGTGGCGCGGTCGAACTGGCCCCCGGCGGTGGCCAGCTGGTCGTTGACGGCTGCAAAGGTGAAGGGGGCGCCCAGAAAGGGGGCGACGATCCGCGTCCAGCTCCCCTTTTTTCCCATACCGATGGCCAGGAGGGCGTTGCGGCGGCCGTCGCTGCGGTCGTACAGCGACAGGATCCGGGCGGAGTCGCTGGCTGATTGGACCTGGCAGGCGATCTTGGCGATGTCGGCTCCTTCGTTGAAGCATTGCTCGACGATCTTTTCCAGCGCGTTCCGGGTCGGTGTCCGTTCGAAGTTGTGGTAGGAGAGGATCAACCGCCAGCCGGCTCGGACCGCCTCTTCCTGCAGCGGTTCCCGGAAGGCAGCCGGCTCTTCGCTGTCCAGGTCGAGATAGCCCGATCCGGCCTGGATAGCCGCCCGCAGCATCGTGGTCCGTTGTTCGACCGTATGCCGGCCCGGCCGGCAGGTGGCGATGAAGGTCTTGGGGAGAGAAAAAATGGTGCCGATTTCGCTGAGGGTGAAATCGACCAGATCGAGTCTGATTTCGGCGAATTCGATCGGCTCGAGCAGGTCCAGGCACTCTCTGAAACTGGTTTTACCGATGCTTGTGCAGATCATGGTAGGCTTTCTCCATTTCATTGCGGTCGACCGGCTGGATGAAGGCTTCTCCCAGCCGGTGCAGGAGCACCATGTCAATCCGGTCTCCCGCTTTTTTCTTGTCGTGAGCCAGGGCATCGCGGAGCGGTTCCCATTGCCAGTCGGCATGAATGGGAAGCCCCAGACTCTGCAGCAGGGTTATCAGGCGATGCTGCTCCGTTTCTCCGATCAAGCCGCGACGCCGGGATATCTCTGCGGCCGCGGCCATGCCGATGCTGACCGCTTCGCCGTGTCGGATGCGGCTGATTTTTTCCAGGGCGTGGGCCAGGGTGTGGCCGAAATTGAGGAGCTTTCGTTCCCCCGCTTCCCGTTCATCGCGGGTGACGATCCCCATCTTGATATGGACGGCCGCTCGGGTTGCCCGTCCGATAACCTCCGGGTCGCGTTGGGCAATGTGGTCGGCGTTCGTCTCCAGGAAGTGGAACAGGTCGGCATCGGCGATCGCCGCGGCTTTGATCAACTCAGCCAGGCCGCACCGGTATTGCCGCTGCGGAAGTGTGTTCAGGAATGCTGGATCGCTGAAGACGAAAAGTGGTTGCGCGATGGTGCCGATCATGTTCTTGTACCCGTCCAGGTTCAGACCGTTTTTCCCGCCCAGAGCGGCGTCGACCTGAGCCAGAAGGGTGGTGGGGATGAAGGCGAAGGGGATACCGCGCATGAAGGTTGCGGCAGCGAAACCGGTCAGGTCGCAGGTGATGCCGCCGCCGACACCGATCACCAGCGCCGACCTATCGAGATGGTGATCCTGGAAGGCTTGATACAGACGGCGGACAGTGGCCAGGGTTTTTCGTTTTTCGTCGGCGGTCAGGAGCATCCGGGGGAGATGGGAGGGAAACCGGCTGCCATGGAGATTCGCAACCGTACGATCCAGGATGAAGAGGGTCCGTTCCGGCCTTTCCAAAGGAAGGTCGCCGGGAAAAACGCCGAAAATCAGGCGACAATCGTGTTCTCTCTCGGGGAACCGGAACAGGGCCGTTTCAACTGGCATGGTCGGAGGCCGAAGCCGTCAGGTAATTGCGCAGTTGCAGGATCTTGCGGGCGGTGCTGACGAATTGCTCGGTGGAGAGTGTCTGATCCTTGTCGCTCACCGCTTCAGCCGGGTTGTAGTGAACTTCGATGATCAACCCATCGGCTCCGGCAGCGACGCCGGCCAGGCTCATGGCTTCGATCAGGCCGAGTCTGCCGGTACCGTGCGATGGATCGACGATGACCGGCAGATGGGAGAGCTCGCGAACCGAAGGGACCATGCTCAGATCGAGGGTGTTGCGGGTATAGGTTTCGAAGGTGCGGATACCCCGTTCACAGAGGATGACGTTGGGGTTCCCCTCGGCCAGGATGTACTCGGCGCAGTTCAGCCATTCATCGAGGGTCGAGTGCATCCCCCTTTTGAGCAGTACCGGCTTGCCGATCTTGCCCGCTTCCTTGAGCAGGGAAAAGTTCTGCATGTTGCGGGCGCCGATCTGAATGACGTCGGCATATTCGCTCACCCAGCCAGCATCTCGGGGATCGACGACCTCGGTGACTACCGGCAGTCCAGTCTCTTCACGGGCCTTGGCGAGGATCTGCAATCCTTTGATGCCCAATCCCTGGAAGGAATAGGGTGAGGTGCGCGGTTTGAAGGCGCCGCCCCGAAGCATGTTCGCCCCCGCTTCCCGCACCCTCTGGGCGGTGATGATGGTTTGCCGCTCGCTTTCTACTGCGCAGGGGCCGGCGGCCAGTAGAAAATCCCGGCCCACCTGCAGAGAGCCGACCGGGACCAGAGTGCGCTGCCCCAGAGTGTAGTCCAGGGCATACATCTTTCGTTTACCGGAAGCCGGAGGTTTCTCCGGTTTTTCATTACAACTGACGGGGATCGGTTGGGACTGGTTGTTCATGACTCCTCCTTGGGAAGTTTCCCGGGAAAGGGTTTTCACCCTTTTGAAAAATGGGGGTTTTGGGGTGGAATATTATTTGGCGGTGGGAGCCGCCCAAAAATAAAAAAAGAAAGAGGAGACGATTCCGGAAAATTGATCGGCGCATGCACGGATCATTCCGGAATGATTGAACATGGCTATTCTAATATCACCTTCGCGGCGGTTTGTCAATGTTTTTTTTGATCGATTTGGGAATTGGTCCGATTTGGTGTTATAATTCCTTTTTAATTTCATACATAGGGGATGAAGTATGAGGAAAACACTGTTGATTGGATTTATCCTGATGTTCATGCTGACCGGTTTGACCCGGGGCGAGGAGCGACTTCTGGTGCGGTTGTCCGGAAACGCGAAGATCGCGACCGGAGATCTTTATAAACAAGTGTACGGCAACGCGACCATCTATCCGGAGGCGCGTTTCGGTGTCCGTCTGGTTGCCGGTCTGGAGATTTGGCTCGGATTCGGTTTCGCCAACGTGAAGGGGACCACGACGGCGACCGAGACCGAGACCAAGATGGCCGAGACCCAGCTGATGCTGGGGCTCGGGTATCTGATCCCGGCCGGGAAGAAGATGAAGATCTACCTGGAAGCCGGGTATTTGTACCTGAAAGACAAGGAAACGGCTCTGAATGAATCGGTGAGCGGCGATTGCAGCGGTTTTGTCGCCGATCTCGGGCTGATTTATAAAATTTCCAAGACCATCGGCATCTCCATCGGCGGCGGTTATTTGGGCGCCAAGGACCACCTCGGCGGGGAAACCATCGACTTCGGCGGCATCAAAGCCTCCCTTGGCCTGCAGTTGATGTTTTAACAGGGGTTTGATTCATCAAACCCTTTTGAATACAATATCTACCGTACTCTGATCATTGGCTGATCGGTCCAAAGCGATGAACAGAATGGACAAGAGGAGGAAAAATGGACTACGGGCAATTGCAGACGATCGATCGCAAGAACAGCGAGCTGTGGAGCGAGTATGCCCGCCGGGCTGCCGGGATCATCCAGGAGGCACTTCGCGAATTTCAGTATTACCTGAAGATCGGAGAAGCGGAAAAAGCCCTGACCATCTCTCCCATCCAGGGCCGGAACGAAAGCGACCCGGTCGAACATACGCTCGAAGAGATGCTGGAATGGGGGGACGAAGGCTGGGTGGAAAGTGCGTTCCGTCTGGTGATCGGCCAAAATGCCTATCTCATCCGTTTCTTGCTGAAAGAGGACGGCGACTGCTGGATTCTCAAACTATTCGAAGACCGGAGTGAATACACTTTGAGCCATAAAGACCAGCGGGCGAACCGGGAAGAGTTGATCCCCTTTTTTGACCAGATCAGCGATACCCTGGGCGATCGGATCGATATGGATTTCGACAATTGGTTGTCGGGAACATTGCCGGAGCGTCCCGGATTCCTCATCGACGAAAAAGATGTTTCATTTCCGTCGACGCCCCCGCTGCCGCCCCCTGAAAATCGCATTCACGGAATTTTCCCCTTTTTAAGTACGCCGCGATAAAACAGGAAAACCGGGACGGATCCCGGCTTTCCCTTTTTTCCGGATGAATCGGTTTTGACTTTTTTCCTGGCGGTTACAATGCTCAGCCTTCGTCGGCTTTGGCGGCGATTTTTTTCAACTGCTTCTTCTTGGCCTGGATCTCCTCCAGTTTTTTCAGCCAGTCGGATTTCTCCTGTTCATCGGTGCTGGCGGCAATTTTCTCACCGATCTTCTTTTCCAAATCGCTCAATTTCTGGAATTCCTTCAGCAGTGATTCCTTGTCCATTACCGGTTTCGTGCTATTGAAAGCTGGCTCGCCCTTTGAGGATTCCATCTGTTCTCTCTTTTTCTGGGTTAGGGCCAGCTTTTTCTTCAGTTCGTCCCGCATTTGCGGGTCTTCGGTGTCTTCCAGCTTGGCCTTCAGCTTCAGTTCCATTTCCTGGAGGTAGCGGATGTCATCGACAGAGGCGGTCGCGTTGATCTGTCCGCCTTCTTTCAAGAACTTTTTTTTGACGGCGATTTTTTCAAGGGTCTGTTTCAGCTTTTCCTGCTCGGCCGGATCGCTCGTTTCCGTGAGCTTCTGCTTGACATCCATCTCTTTCAACGTCAGTTCTTTCATTGCCTTATCGCGTTCGGGATCAGGCATGGTCGCGGATGCTTTCTTCTTGGTTTCCTCGGAGGTCGAGGGCTGACCTGGATCGGACGACACCGCATCCTCGCCGCTGGTATGGTCAAAGACGATACGCGGTTCGGCGAAGGCGAGCATCAGGAACGTGGCAAAGGGGACGATCAGAAAAAACTTCATCTGGGCCGATTTTCCGGATTTCATTCTGGTCATCATGGTGATTCTCCTTTTGATCTGAGACTGTTTGAAATTGTTCGCGAACTCAAACAGCTTGGCGCCAATTTGCTGTTCAAAGAGAAGCGACTGGTACCTGGTGGTGTTGAAGCCTTGCGCAATGACTCCCTGATCGGCCAGGTACTCGTGAAGCTCCTTGATCGATCTTTTATATGGCCATACAAAAGGATTGAACCATTGAATAAGGGTGACGAACTCGATGAGGAGGATGTCAAGAGAGTGGAGTTGAAGAATATGGACCCGTTCGTGGGCGATGATATGCCGCAGGTCATTCTTCTGCAGGCGGGATTGGTTGACGAAGACATGCGAGAAGAAGGAGAAGGGCGGAGTATCCAGATCGTGAAACACGATGTGGGATCCATACCGGTGCTGCCGGCCGAAACGGCGGACGATGAGAAGTAGTTTCAGGATGTGAGAGAGGAAACGAACGGCGAAAAACACCAGCCCGCTCAGGTAAACGAGAAGGATGATATGATCGAGGTCCCAGGCAAACCGGGTCGATGTGCTGGGGGTGCTCAGGGTGTAGGAAGAGGCGGAAACGAGGATCGAGCGGAATGGGGAGGATATCGTCCACAGGGGGATCGTCAGGGAAAGGATCAGGGAAAGCAGCAGATAAACCCGGTTCGACACAAAATGGGTTTCGTTCTTGAGAAACAACCAGTAGATTGCATAGAAAAGGGCCAGGCAAGCGGCCGATTGCCAGGAGTACCGGAGTAGTTCATTCATGGTTTTTCTCCTTCTGGTGGTCGATCTGGCGGCCGATCAGCAGTCGGATCTCCTCCAATTCCTTCAGGGTGAGGTCCTGCTCGTTGGAGAAAAAGGAAACGAGTTCCTGGAAGGAATTGCCGAAATACCGATTTAAAAAAGATTTCAAGAATTTCCTCTTGTACTCGTCGCGGGAGACGAGCGGATAGTACTCGTGGGTTTTCCCGAACGCCTGATAGGAGACGAATCCCTTCTTCTCCAGGATGCGGATGATCGTTGAAACGGTGTTGTAGGCCGGCCGCGGTTCAGGCAATCGCTCGACGATATCCTTGACCATGGCCTTTTTGAGACTCCATAGAACCTGAATGATCTGCTCTTCGGCTTTGGTCAACTCTTTCATGGTACCAATGTATAACTAATTTATTAGTTTGTCAACTAAAAAATTAGTTGAAAATGATTTTTCTTGGAGATCTTTATCTACGGATGCTTTCCCGGGGGTAGAGCGATCCGGCGGATGGAGATGATCGCGACCGGTTCTTTCAACCGTTGGCCGTGGGCAGCTTGCTGCTGGATCCGCTCGACCACCTCCATGCCGGTGGTCACCTTGCCGAAAGCGGCAAAGCCGAGACCGTCGGGATTGCGCTTGCCGCCGAAATCGAGTTCCGGCTGGTCGTGGATGCAGATGAAAAAGTTGCAACTGGCCGTCCCCGGAGCCCCCCTGGCCATGGAGATGGTTCCGTGAGTGTGTTTGACTCCGGTCTGCTGGGTAGTCTCGTGGCTGATGGCGGGGAAACACTGCTCCTCGGGGATGTCACCGCCCTGGATCACTTCGATCTTCACCTCGTTGTCGGGCTGGTTGTCCAGGGTGACGACGCGGAAGAAGGTCGAATTGTCGTAGCGGCGTTCATCGACATAGCGGAGGAAATTGGCGACGGTGACCGGCGCCTGATCGGGATAGACAGTGATGGCGATGTCGCCGAGGCTGGTGTGGATCAGGCAGTCGACCGG
>Ga0105099_10000412_pt1 | contig 29310 bp, 26 predicted proteins | sample PPLLak3cmMay2015_2_FD_79138 | JGI IMG/M metagenome (GOLD analysis project Ga0105099, IMG submission 79138) | Freshwater sediment microbial communities from Prairie Pothole Lake near Jamestown, North Dakota, USA - PPLs Lake P8 Core (1) Depth... | ecosystem: Environmental > Aquatic > Freshwater >... | reverse complement strand
GCTATTATTAAACTTCCACTCCCATTTTTTTACACTAACAACACTTGGAACTTCAGCATGAAATTGAACTGTATCGCCAAGTCCTGCAGACGAATCGCTGATTATTATTGAAAGTAGAGAATTATTATTTATCACAATAATTCTTTTTGAGGCATAACCCGATATTCCTTTATAATTTGTAACTTTTAACATACAAGTATAATCTCCTTCATACCCAGGCACGATTATAGTTGTATCACTTCCTGAAGTACTAACCCAGCCATTATCACCGAACATCCATTCCCATTTCTCAATTTTTTCGTTTTCTGATACTGCGCCGTGAAGACTGATGGTGCTATATATACCGACGGTTGTGTCATTGCCTAAATTTAAATAAATGTAATTCTCCCCATCCGGATCCCACGGATTCAACCTCCCCTTCGGCTCATGTGTGCAAAAGCATAAATTCATTATTATCACAGCAAAAACAAAGCTGCCAATGCTCCATACCTTTTTATTGCTTATTTTCTCTCTCATAATTCATCATCCCTTATTGAACCCGATTATTCATGATTATCATGATTGAATATGAATACTATATGGTCAGACTTTTATGCCGTTTTTTTCAAGTGCAGTTTTGGAGATCGGGAAACTACTTTAATGCCTGATTTAATTTCTTTCCTTTTTAAATCTTCATATATTTTTTCTAAATTGTAATTAAATCTGGCTGCATGTCTTTCTCTGATTTTTCGTACTTCTTTAACAATAGGATCTTCCATATTTTACCCCACTAAAGCACGACTGGGACGAGAGGTGTAATAGCTGATCACTGAAGTCTCAAGATAGATTGATTCTTTCATACAATAAAATTATATAATTGTGCCCGTTTTTTCAATAAGTAAATAATAAAAAGCAGAAATTGTATGAACCGACACAACGATGTTGAATGATATATTTTATTTACTGCATATACACATCATCAACAATAATCATCAAGGAGAACTGTTATGAACGCACGATTACTTTTTCTTATTACAGTATCAGCTTTATTTTTCGGTTGCGCGCATAATCCTCCGGTATGCGGCGAGGCCTTGAAGCTTCGGGAGCAGGCGAAGAATGCCCCTTTGGAGCAGCGCGCGGTGCTTGAGGCGGAGGCGCAGGGGCTGGAGGATGCGTGTGCGCGGGAGCGGGAGAAATTGTGGGAAAAGAATCGTGGTCAACGGGCAAGAGAAGAGGAAATGAAACGGAAATGATTGTTAAGCGTTAAGCGTTAAGCGTTCAGGGTTAAGGGTTCAAGGTTAAGGAAATAAAATTGACCTGTAATACAAACGAAATCGAAAAATTCATATAAAATTTTCGTATTAACCCGAAAAAATCATTAAAAACTGATACACAAGGAATTAATACTATGAAAATCAATGACTTACGAAGCGACACGGTGACGAAGCCGACCCCATCGATGCGCGCGGCAATAGCGAGCGCGGAGTTGGGTGACGATGTTGTGGGTGAAGACCCGACGGTGAATCGCCTTGAGGCGTTGGCTGCGGAAATGCTGGGGACAGAAGCCGGTCTGTTTGTTTCAAGCGGAACGCAGAGTAATCTGGTTGCGCTGCTTTCTCATTGCCAGCGCGGGGAAGAGTATATTGTGGGTCAATTGGCGCACACGTATAAATATGAAGGAGGGGGAGGTGCGGTTTTCGGAAGCATTCAGCCTCAGCCGCTGGATTTTGAGGATGACGGTACGCTGGATTTGAATAAGGTCAAAAAAGCCATAAAACCGGATGACTTTCATTTTGCACGAACCAGACTGTTGTGCCTTGAGAATACGATGTGGGGCAAGGTGCTGCCGTTGTCGTACCTGCAGGAGGCTTCTGCTTTTGCCCGTAAAAACAGGCTGAAGATACATCTTGATGGCGCGCGCATCTTTAATGCTTCGGTGAAGCTTAATGTTCCTGTAACGGAGATATCTAAGCACTTTGACTCGATATCCATATGTTTGTCTAAAGGGCTTGGTGCGCCGGTCGGGTCGGTATTATGCGCCGGCAAAGAGCAGATACAAGAGGCGCGGCGGTGGCGTAAGGTTCTTGGCGGCGGTATGCGGCAGGCAGGCATTCTGGCGGCAGCAGGAATATTCGCACTGGAGAATAATATCAAAAGACTTGCGCAGGATCATGAAAATGCGGCGCTGCTGGCAAAAGGTTTAAGCGATATTAAAGAAGTTACGGTGGATCACAAGCATACACAGACGAATATGGCATTTATTTCAGTTGATGAGAAAGCTGCTCAACGCCTGCCTGCATTCTTAAAACAGCATGGCGTGCTTATTCATGGCGGTGAGTATATCAGACTTGTGACGCATCTTGATGTGAATGAAAACGATATAAAAACAACGGTGCAGGCATTTAAGAAGTACTATTCGTCTATGAATTAGCAGTGGTCATTGCACTCTTTTATAAGCAGTTCTTGTTTTAGGACAAAAATCGATTACGATTACGAGCACGAGCACGAAAACAAAACCATATTGGAGAGAAATATGCACGTCATACGCCTCAATCAGGCTGAAACCTGCGAACCGGAGAAAGACTGGAAACGCATGAGCCTGTGCAATCAAAAGGATATCTCCATCGAGCGCTTTATAAAACCGCCGCAGCACGCCTCTCCCATGCACGATCATACGAATGCGCAGGTGCTTGTGGTGCTTGAAGGTAAGCTGTCGATTATAACAGATAAAGGTGAAGAACAAACGCTTGAAAAGGGAGATTCGGTTTACATTCCAGGCGATGAACCGCACATCGTTAAAAACCCGCTGGACACACCGTCTGAAGGGCTGGATATTTTTGTGCCGGGAAGATCGTTTGATTTCTGGAAGAAAAGAGCGAAAGGCTGAAAAGCGAATTGAATTTCCAATGTAGAATGCAGAATGTCCAATTTCCAAGGAAAAAAGAGGGATAAACAAACGCTTCACGAGATACGAGTCCCGGATGACGAGCTGCGAGTTTCAAATTACCCGATAGTTATTTAGCCACGCTTGAATATTTAACATTGGTAAAAACCTCGTGGTTGATACCCTCCATCTGCAACAGAACCTTCGATCTCTCCTGTTTCCAGTTGACGGTGCGTGTTAAAAAACCGATACTCACGGCAAACCCGTACTTTGTTTCGTCGCCTTTATACATTTCGTTGTTCCAGAAATCCTGAACCGATGCAGCAGGCCCAAAGGTTTGAATGAGGTGTTTTTTCAGAGCGATAAAATCCTCATTATAATCAGCCGGGTCGAAATGCTTTCTAACCATCGTGTATCGCGCAGATACCAGTTTATCCGATTCGAATACGTAATAGACATTGCACCTGATGCCCTGAATCTCATGGTCATATTTCAATGAATCTTTATATTCGTCAATGAGTTTCAGCTTTTCCGCACTCTTCACCTGCTGTTTGTTCATACCCCAGGAAACGCTCCTGAAGTCGAATGACTTGCTTGCGTGCAATTCAAAAACAAAATTGGAGATACTCGGTCCTGCGGATTTTTCGGCAGATGACGCCGTTTTTTCGACGGTTGACGCTTGTGCATCAGCTCGCGCCGCTTCCTGCGGACTCAAATACTCCCAGGTGCCGTCTGATTTCAACCGCACCTTTCTGCCGTCATTCATGGTTGCAATTTCATCGGCGGATAATACGGCTGAACAAAGAAATAATATACCTATAATAACAGAACCATACCTGTTCATAAGGATTTTCCCCGGAAGAGTTTTTACCGTAGCTGCGTTTCCAGCCATCAGTAAGAATTGTAAAATCAATACGGATAAAAAACAAGGTGTTTCACTTTTTTTCCCGCGCCCAGGTATTGGCAAATGCAGCGTAAAAAGCGGCAGCGTCCTTCAGATCGTCCACTTTCACCTGATCCTGCACCGTGTGTGCGTGTTCTTCGCTGCCCGGCCCGAATCCGATTGTCGGAATGTTGTGCACCCCTTTTGTTGCGACGCCGTTGGTCGAAAACAGCCAGGTTCCGGTCTGTGCATCCCTGCCGAATTGCGCCTGGTACGCCTCTTTTGCGGTCCGAACCAGCGGATGTGATTGTTCCATCAGCCACAGGGGGACATACGCCCTGACTGTTTCCGTGTAGCCGGTATAACTGGTCACGGTTGTTTCCGGAACGATGAGATTAATGCCGGCCTTTTGCGCCGACGCAAGGCCGCGTATTTCCTGCAGACAGGTTTCGAGATTCTCCCCTTCAGTCAGGCGCCTATCCAGGTGAATGGTCGCGCTGTCCGGAACCGCACACAGTGAAGGCGACGTGGAGCGGATATCCGTTACCGTTATGCTTCCTTTCCCCAGCACTGAACTGCCTGACAGGTTCTTGTTCAGCCGTTTAATATCCTGCACAACCGGAGCTATCGCATATATCGCGTTTTTCCCGCGTTCCGGCGTGGAGCCGTGGCAGGAAACACCCGTTGTCTGCAGCTTCATCTCCATTCTTCCGCGCTGGCCGATCTTAATGGTCATCCGTGTCGGCTCGGTCAGCACGACCGCATGAGGAACCAGCCCCCCTTTTTCGATGATGTATCTCCAGCTTACGCCTTCATGATCCTCTTCCAGAACCGAGGCTGCCACAATAAACGAGAGGTTTTCAGGCATACCGATGGATTTCAGCACAGCTCCAGCATAGATCGCCGCGGCAAGTCCGCCTTTCTGGTCCGAAGCTCCCCTGCCGTAAATAATACCCTCTTTCATATCACCCTTGAACGGATCAACGGTCCAGTTGCTCCGGTTTCCAATTCCCACCGTATCGCAATGACCGTCAAACGCCAGTATTTTACTGCCTGAACCGATACGGCCGAAAAGGTTACCCATCGGATCGATCCAGATATGTTCATACCCGATTTTTTCCATCTCCTGCCTGATTCGGGCAATAACAGCTCCCTCTTCCCCGCAGAACGAAGGTATGGCGATACTATCACGGAGGAAACCGACAAGCTCATTTTTCAACGAATCGGCGACAGAGGCTATCTTCTGATTCATGGTTCGTCCTTAATCGCAGCAGGATTTAACTGCTGATTTCGGGTTAAAAATAGATATTCACCTTGTTATCAAAAAACCCGGGTTCCGTGGTGTTTTCCTGGTGCGACGTATCGATGGCGCCGAATGCTCCCATAATTGCCAGTGCATCAAAATTCTCTTTGAGCACAGGAACCGGAACAGCGCCGGGGCTGTCCACATACCGGTCAAAAATATCCTGCACCGAAGCCCCGCTCCGGTCGTGTATCAGGGAAAGGTACTCCTGCCTGCGGAACGCTTTCCCCTTATATATTCTCGCCAGCTCCGCGAGTATATCCACAAGCGATGTCGTATTGTTCGAAACCTGCCTGATTCGCCTGTCCAGCAGCATCCCGACCTGCGCGCCTTTCTGGTACACGAGCGTACCATACGACGGGCCGTGATACAGCAGTGAGCGGACCTGCGGATCGGAAAGGACTAGCTCGTCAACATAGGGAACGCCTGAATGATCGATCACCAGGCCGTTTCTGATATACTGATACGAACAGAGATTGTTCCTTTTTGGAATCAGCACGCCAAGGTAGGTGGTCGTGCCCTCTTTCCACCACGGATCTTCATATTCGCCCGCAAGCACGCCGATCCAGGCGTGCATGTATTCGTGAGCCATGGTCATGGCCACATCCGCAGTATCCTGCCACCGGAGGAAATTGCGCAGGCAGAACGCATAGGTGCCTTCAAACCCGATATAATTATTGATGCCTGTTATAATGGTATACGGAAAATCATACAGGGTGCCGAATTTCGATGTTATATCATGTACAATCACGGTAAAATCCCTGACGGTTTTATCAACCAGGTCCTGCGGGAAAACCGTATCCGGCGACATGTTGACAAATCTTATCTTCTGTCCGGACATCTGACCGCTGTAGAGCACCTGGCTGCCGACAACAGAATGTGCAAAAACCGCTGACTTTGAAAAGAGGAGCTGGTACGGCGTTTCGAAAACCACCGAATCCGGGTCACCGAAAAGCCTGACCGTGCTCCCGAGGTTATACCTGACCTTGAAATTAAACAGCGTGTCACGCCAGATATCAACAGTAGACCGGTGCGCTGCGGGTGTTACAAACATGCAATTGCCCTGAAGGTAGCCGTTCAATGTATTAATGCCCGGCAAGGGCATGAAATCGTGCCTGGCATACTGAAACTTTATGTAGTAGGTGATTGTTGCCGGACACCGGTCTGCAGGAAAACTCACATACTGCGTATTGAAAATGCCGACACTCTGATACCCGGACCGGTAATTGATCTGGTCGCCCCGTTTATCAACGAACGAGAGCGGGAAGAAATTGGCGCCCGACTGAACGAGCTGGGGATTGTCGGCATATACGGGCGGCGCTAAAAGGCGGACGGAATCCGAACAATGCCATGCAGGTATCCGCAGCGTTATAACGATTGAATCGAGGTCCATTGCAGGTATGGCCACCGAATATTCAAGGGTTGTCCGCGGCAGTGAATCCGCCGAAGAAAAGGGACTGTAGCAACAGGATTGAAAAACCGCTGAAAAGAAAACTGCAAGCAGTAATAACAGCCGTTTCATAAATCTTGTTTGTTTAACAAATAAATATGTCATAAATCCATTCGAACAAAAACTGTTTTTTAATTCTATTGAACACCGGGGTATTGATAGGGAGTAAATTCCAATCCGTTCACCCCTACTAAATATACAAGAAAATCCCTTCGAAACCATCCGATAAGTGCTTTTTGCGTACTGACTTCATCGTTGTACAGTTTTCCGTACAAGTACAATGACTGAAACGCTCCGTCGTCAAACAACCCTTTCAAAGCCTGGTTGGCGAATGAATTATGCACGGTGTCGGGATTATATATCCAGTTTTGCCGCGTAATCACCTCGGGCGCGACAATAGCCGGTTTCATGGTTAAAAAAGTGACCTTTTCAAATGCCGCGTGATTTTTCACCCCTTTTCGCAATCCCCGGTTATGAGCCATCACGGTACTGTTCAGACCCATAAGATCCGCCACCATACCCGGATATGCATATTTTACACCACCGGCAACAACCTCGCCGACGTCCGGCAATTCATCGAGCGAAGAAAACAGGAGCGCCATGAATCTTCCCCGCTCTCTCCCCTGTTCTGCTATGGTAAACTCATGCGCCATGTTCGACGATGTTTTAAACATCCGCCATTCCCTGAAATTAACGGCCAGAAAAACCAGAGCGCAAACCCCATACAGTATCAGCCGGCCACGAACGAAAAGTGCGGTAAAACGTACATACCGGACCAGCACAATGCGCAGGAAATAAAAAAAGTTCAGGAGCAGGATCGGGTAGCAATTCTGATAAAACCGAAAAGAGCCGAAATGGTCGCCTCCGGTCAAAATAGGGATTGCAAGGCCGGTAAACGCTATCACTGGCAGCAGCTCCGGCCCGGCTATCGTTCGCTCCCTGTTGAAAAACACCTTGAATACCGTATCGAGCATCGTATAAAAAACCGCGCTTACGCAAACCAATACAAGCGGATTAGACAGGAAATAGTTCAGGAAATAGCGTGCGCCTGCCGTCAGATTATATACAAGGGACGGTGATACTTTTGCGTAGAAGGTATTCGGCAGCGGATATCCGAAATAGGCGAAGCGCAATACCGTTATGATGGAAGCTGCTACAGTAAAAGTCAGCAGTGGAGAGAGCAGGCTTCTCAAAGCGATCCGTGTTCCCAGGTGGCGCATTCGTACAACAAACAGTATCCCGGTAAAAACAGCAATCCACACAAACGATTCAGGGCGCGTCAGAATCAATACAACAATCATGAACGAGAATATGCCGTTAACCCTCCGTATATGGCTTTGCTGCAAAGCAACAATAACAAGGGCGGTCACAAGTATTGCTGTGCTCCACAGGGCATTGTCCATGAGCGCAATAGTGTTCCAGGCGGTAAAAGCGGGCATCGAATAGAGGAGTATGGCAAACCCGGCGTGCCAATACGGTTCGGCCGGATTATCGGGATCGGGCGATATGAGCGAAGGCAGGACTGAAAGGGCCGCGGTGGTGCCAAGGGAAACCAGGGCAATATTGACCAAAAGTAATAAAAGCTCCGGGTTTCCGGAAATTCTGAAGGCCAGGCTGCACAGCAAAACCCACAAAAAAGAGGTAAAACCTTCCACCCGCTCCGCGCCGATATTGTAAACAAACCCGTTCCCGCCGGCAAAATTTTTTGCGTATACAAAAAAAATGTTTGCGTCATCTACTCCATACAGGGGACATTGAAATATTTTTAGGAGCAGTAACGCCAGCGTTGATGTTACTGAAAAGACAATCATGTATTTCAGAACAAACGGTCTCATGAATAATAAAATAATGTAAATACCAATACGGCGCTCACAAAAGGCGGAAAAAATGACGCAACCTTATACATCGCCCTGGGGGGAGAAACTCTGGAAACAGTTGAAAAACTCTATATCTGAGGATATCTGCCATAAAACAGGCGCTGAATACGCTAATGGGTGGTATTCAATAGTATTCATGAACAGTTTATATCATTGTGACCCGGTTTCTGAAAAAATAACATCGCCGCTGAAAGATGCACTTGTTTCATATCCTGAATTCGAGCTCCTGCTTGGCTCCTACCTGACATACGCTCTGAATATTCCACGGCGCGGCAAATGGATTTCCGAAAAAGAGCTGCCTGCCGGAAGCACCTTTTTCAAAGGCCCGCACAGACTCCCCGATTCCGAAATGATACAGCTTTTCGGCAGGGACAGGAATACGTTTATCGAAACAGGAACCAGGCTCCAGGGAACGAGGCTGGAATTCGGGGACGCGTCGTTTGAATTTCAACTGTTTCCCCGCGTTCCGCTCGCCTGTATTCTATGGACCGAAGACGACGAGTTTCCCGCACGGATCAACTATCTGTTCGACGCTTCTCTGGGGCAGATGCTGCCGCTTGACGTTATACTTGCTCTGGTGAACTGTTTTGTGAAAAAGTTTGTATCAAGCCGCTGAACATTATGACATTTTTATAAACAAGGGAACTATTGGCCCCGGTGTCTGGTCGAGAAGGCTGACCGAGGAGCATAGAATCGTTCATCGCGTTACCGAAACAAGAATAGACTTTTTACAGGCTCGCTATCATTATTAGACCAGATGCTCTCCGCCATCGACAAATATACATTCCCCCGTTATAAAAGGATTGTCCAGCAAAAAACTGATAGCGGATACGACACGTTCCGGGTTTCCGGTAGCCTTTAACGGGATTTTGCCTGCCATCCTGTTAAAACTTTTTTCATCCGTATACTCCGAGGGTAAAATCAATCCGGGACAAATACCATTGACCCTGATATCCGGCCCCAGCTCCAAAGCCGCCATTTTTGTAAATTCATGCAGGGCTTTTTTGGTCAGCGAGTAGGTAAAATAGGGCGTGTCGTTTTTATTGATTTTTGTATCGAGCATAGTGATAATATGCCCCTTCCTGCAGCGCTTTGCAAACTGCTGTGACAGGAAAAAGGGCGCCTTGAAATTCACGGTAAAGTGGCGGTCAAACAGCTCCTCGTCGGTTTCCAGCAGATGAGCCCGCGTAAAAACGGACGCATTATGTATCAAGAGATTACAATCGGGAAATTTTTTAAAAACAGCGGGAATCAGTTTTGAAACCGATGAAAAATCGCTCAAATCGCAGCGAAAAAGAGCGCACGCCGCTCCGTTCTGCTCGATACGACGCGCGACCTTCCGGGCATCATCCTCTGATGTGTTATAATGCAGCGCTATGGCATACTGATTTTGCGATAGATACAAGGCAATCTCTCTGCCGATGCGCTTTGCGCCGCCTGTTATCAATGCCGTGTTTGACATAGCCATCCCCACCCGTTCAGCGGATACTATTTTTGTAATGGTAAAAATACATGATAGATCATTCTAAAGATACTATTACCGGGAGATTTTTTTGAAACAGTACCGCCACTATGGCGCGATCGGCGACATGATAAAGCACCCTGCTCTGTCACTCTTTCTTACGCAGGAAAAGCCGAAATACTATTGCGAAACCCACTCAGCTTCAGCCTTGTATAAGCTTGACACCGGATTTAATAAACAATATGGAGTGTTCCATCTGTATGCGAACGCTCATACACGTTCTGTCATCAATGATTCACCGTATCTCCGACTGTTACGCTCGTTCAATCAAAACGGGTTAACACTCTACCCCGGCTCTCCGGGTATAGCTTTGACACTTTTGAAACGCCAGTGCGACGGATTCCTGTTCTGCGATATCAACAGCTCCCACCTGGACAACATACAGGAATTATGTGAAAAGTTAGGCATCCCTGACAAGGTAGCGCTTTATAACGGAGACGGTATTACCCGTGTATCCGGCTTTGTGAACTCTGTCACTGACATCAAAAACACCTTTGTTTTTATCGATCCGTTCGATCCTTTTGATATAAGCCTTTCAAATGTGTGCCCCTTTGATTTATTTGTCTCTTTAATCCCCTTAAAAGTGAAAACAATTCTATGGTATGGATATGGGACGCTCAATCAGCGGAAAGATTTATTCGACAGGTTTCATGCAGCACTGGATAAAAACGGAAGGTCGTCTCACGATAGCCCTGTCTTTAATGGTGAGATCTTCCTGAATATTATTCAGGAAGATCATAGTATCATCAATCCAGGTGTTCTTGGATGCGGTATTTTATTCGCCAATATGTCTGTTGCTTCAATAACAGAGTTCAGGAAATCGGGACAGGAACTGGAAATACTATATAAAATTGCTGTTATAAGCAGTACCTATGACGGCAGTATCTCATTTCATTTTGGCGAAATATAAAAAACAGCCTCCTTGTACCTGGTTTCCCGATTGCGTCATCACTTCAAAATCTTCTCTCTCTTATTCACAAGATTTCTAAAAAACTGTTTTTTAAAGTATATTTGTTAGCGGGAGGGATCGATCCCGGTTATCATGTAACCGCAGTCGATGGTTTCCATATATCAGAATAATTAACACTACCAAGATGGTTCTGGGGGTGGTAAACATGTCTTATCAATTAAGAAGCTTTTGCGTTTTATTGATTTCAGCGTTACTGTATACCTGTCAGGAGAGCTACGCCTGCTATGTCATTGCTGCAGGTAAAAACGCTACTGCTGACGGGTCAGTGCTTTTCGGGCATGTCGAGCAGAACTATGTCGCCTGTGTCCTTAATTTTCGATTCATACCCACACGATTTTACGGACCCCAGGACACCGTCACATTTAAAGACGGCGGAAAAATCCAGCAGGTGCCCGAAGTTAGTGCTTTTCTGTGGACTCAAAATATCAAGCAGGACTTTGCAGACGGTTTTATGAACGCACGGGGTGTAGGGATTTATTCCAATCAATGCCTGGCAAAAGAGGACAAACCACAATTATCCGACGGCGGCATAGGGTTCAATTTCAGACGACTTATTGCCGAAAGGGCAAAATCGGCCAGGGAGGGCGTACACATCGGAGGAGAGCTTGTCGAGCGGTTCGGCTATAACGCACCATCCGGAAGGACCTATACCATTGCCGACGCGGACGAAATCTGGCTTTTCGCAATGTGCCGGGGCAAGCACTGGTGTGCCCAAAAAGTGCCTGACGATCATGCAATTGCAATGCCCAACACGTATATCATCCGGGAAATCAATCTCCAGGACACAGTCAATTTCTTAAGCAGTCCCGGCCTTATTCAATATGCGCAGAGCAGAGGTTGGTACAGTTCCGGCACGTTTATATTTACGGATGTTTATGGCGTCGGGTATACAACAGCAGAGTACGACCGCCAGTACTACGGGCAAAAGGCGCTTACAAACAGTGTTGTCCCCTACGGCAATACCATGCCGTTTTCCGTAAAACCCGATAAAAAACTCACCGTAAAAGACGTTATAAAAATATTGCGGGATAACGATAATTATGCAACACAGGAAAATGCGGTATTCCAGCTAAAAAGCGGCATACCCAGAGAGATCGGTTCTATTTTCTGGCGAACTACTGCGCAGGGAAAATTCAGCGTGTTAACCCCGTGGTATGCGGGCATTAAACACACACCAGCATATTACTGCAAAAATATCAGCATTGAGCAGCAGTTAACTTTAAGCTATCATTTCAATCCGCCATCCGGAACCTTCAGCAACGATCCGAACCTGGTGTGGTGGCTGTATAAAGGATTGCAGGACAGGGTTCAGAACAGCAGTATCGGACAAACCAGAGTGCAAATGGTATGGAGCGAATTTGAGCGAAGATTATTTAACAATCAGCCTGCAGTCGAGCAGTATGCCACCACACTTTTCTCGACAAATCAGGACTCTTCGAAATCGTTCCTCACAGAATATTGTGCAAACACCGCTCTAAAAGCAAAAACAATAGCTGAAAAAATGAACCAGACCTGGATAACCGGTACAAACACGACCTATCACGTAGCACTGGCATGCGCAGCACCGGTAAAAGGTACGCAGCCGTTAACCGTCTCATTTGACGGATTTGGATGCTCAAATAACAGTATTACAGAATATACATGGAATTTTGGAGATGGAAAGAGCGATACCGGTTCATCACCTCTGCATACCTATGAAAATCCCGGAACCTATATTGCGGTGCTGACAGTGAAAAATTCCGCTGCTACTACTGATACCGATAGTATCACTATACTAGTAGATCCGAGCAGTGTCGATATACAACCGGACCTGAAAAACAAAAACAGCATTAAAACGAAGCTGCTGATCCGCTATAATTCCTCTTTGACAAAATCTGTTGAAATTCATTACGATCTGAATGATGAGCAGTTACCAGGCTGTGTCAGAATCCTGACAATACCAGGTGAAGTTATAAAAGAGATAGATTTAAATACTAATCACAGCACCGGATTTATCCGTTGGGATGGAAGGGACCGGTCAGGCAAAACTATCTCACGCGGAATATATATGTGCTGCCTTGTGCTCGATGGCAGGGTCTATAATCATCAGAAAATCATCTGGCACCAGTAAGCACACTATTTTACAACAAAAAAATGAGTTGCTATTCCGGGTCTTGATACATATTTTTCTATGCAGAATATTTGAATATCCTTTAACTATTCAATACAAAGGCTTGCCCGTTTGAGTAATGTACTACGATATGTTCGCGCAGCAGCGCTTGTCATAGCCTGCATGCACATACCCGCTTCGCTTCAGGAACAGAAGCCTTTTCAAATCCCGCTTGCGTATGTAATACCCTACTTTGACCGTACTACCGGAAAACTTCAGGAGGTATTCATATCCTATGACGATAAAAACGAGGGCTGGGCGGTTTCCGAATTGAATGACCGGTATGTCAAAGACACAAGAAATAAAACAAAAGAGCATACGCACATAGAATCCTATTATCTGGCAAATCTTATAACCGATTTTGAAGCTGAACAGATCGACAGGGTGTGTACCGGTTTTATCCGCACATTGGAGATACTTGAAAAAAAATTAGACCAGCAGCAGTGGGAACAATGCGGTTTTATCGACAGCAGGCTTACGCCGTTTTTCATGGGTTTCTATTATCTGATTTCTGCAGCACGGCGTTCAAAAGATGTACTTCCGGAGGTAACCTGCATATCCGATTCGTCTAACGGCAGTTTTCACGAAAAACCAGACCCAAGCCCTCGCGTGCAGCAATGGAAAAGAAATCCGGACCATGTCATTAAGCTGCGCATCAGCATCAAAGAGCTTAATCACCAGATACGCGTGTGGCAGGAGACGGAAATCGGAAACCCCCACCGGGATCAGTGGGACGACCGTTCTCTTCAGTTTGCCAAAGCATACGAGCTCTTCATCAGGTACTATTTCGACCTCGAAGACACCTACAAGCCATCCGTGTTTCGAATAAAGAAATAGCTTTCCAAGACACCTATCAGCTTCGCTAAAAAGCGTATAAGATAAATCAAATGAAATTTCATTAGTAAGCATTTTTTTTCGTCTGGTTCCCTTCAACACATTTTTTTCTTATCAGGTAACCTTTTCCTTGCTTGCTAATACCACCTGTCTTATTTTACTTCCTATCGAACAAGCGATAGGATTATCTATTACAAGTTTTGCCCGGGACCTGATGCATTTTATTAACAGCCGTTTTTTTGAAATCTGAACAGTCGTTGACTTTATATAAACCATAAAGGGAGGTTTTTTAATGGACGTATTACAATTATCGTCAAACCTGGACGGCTTTTTCTGGGGCAAAATAATGATCTATCTCTGCCTGTGCGCAGGCATCTACTTTTCGATCATCATGCGTTTTCCGCAATTGCGGTTGATAAAAGATATGGTAGGCCAGCTTTTTAGCGGAAAAAGCTCGGAAAAGGGCGTTTCATCTTTCCAGGGCTTTGCCATGGCGCTGGGCGGGCGTGTCGGCACCGGCAACATAACCGGTGTTGCAACCGCGATATTCTTTGGAGGCCCGGGCGCTGTTTTCTGGATGTGGGCGATCGCATTCCTCGGCGCCGGCTCTGCATATATAGAGGCTGCGCTTGCGCAGGTGTGGAAAGAGGAGATACACGGCGAGTACCGCGGCGGCCCCGCCTATTATATTGAAAAAGGCTTGCACAGCAAAGGATTGGGTACTGCATTTGCCATTCTTGCGATACTGTCATGCGGGATACTTCTCCCGGGTATTCAGTCCAACTCCTTTGCAATAGCGGCTAAGGCTTCCTTTAACATTCCGCCGATATACATGGCATTCATTTATGCCGGTTTGTTCGCGTATGTGATATTGGGCGGCGGTAAAAGAATAGCAAAAACAGCGGAGTTGATTGTTCCGTTTATGGCAATCGGGTATATCCTTCTTTCGATAATAATTCTCTTTATCAATGCCTCCAAAATTCCCTATGTTTTCGGTTTGATCTTTAGCTGTGCTTTCAACATGAACGCTGTTTACGGCGCCATATTCGGCCTGGCGGTAAGCTGGGGCGTGAAACGAGGCATCTTTTCCAATGAGGCTGGCCAGGGCACCGGCGCTCAAGCTGCGGGCGCCGCTGAAGTTTCGCACCCGGCAAAACAGGGGCTGGTGCAGGCATTTTCGGTATACGTCGACACATTATTCGTTTGCTCTGCAACGGCAATCATGATTCTTTCAACAAATGCGTTCAATGTTACCAATCCGGCCGGAGGATTTATTACCGAAAACTTACCCGGTGTAGTTTATGGTAATTTCACTCAAACTGCCGTAAACAGCATTATTCCCGGCTTCGGCGGAGGTTTTGTGGCTGTCGCGTTATTTTTCTTTACTTTCACAACTGTGCTGGCCTATGCTTTTTATACCGATTCAAATGTCGGGTATCTCTTCAGGCATAACAGTACCGGTAAGGGCTATAAAATAACACTCAATGCGTCACGATTAATCCTTGTGTTCATGGTATTCATCAGCACCATTATGTCTGCAGACGTAGTCTGGAATTTCGGCTCCGCCGGCGTCGGAGCTATGGCATGGTTCAACGTCATCGTTATTCTGCTGTTAACAAAACCAGGTATTGCCACGCTGAAGGACTACGAAGCTCAAAAGAAACTTGGGCTTGATCCTGTGTTCCTGCCTGGCCGTTGCGGCATTAAAGGCGCGGAGCTCTGGGATACCATCATCCCGAAGAATTATGCGAAAGAACTGGCAGCGTTGAAAGAAAAAGATAAGACAATAGTATAACGATCGCTGTATGGAGATTTCTCAAAGATTCGATTTTTATAATAAAGGGGTTTCTGGTTTGATACTTTTGAAGCCCCTGTTTCTCTTTCTGCTGCTTTCTTTTTTGTACCTGTCGTCAGTAGTGTCCGGTTAATTTCGCACATATCAAGTACTCCTATAAAATTCTGCCGAAGCTTCGTGAGTTAATGAGTTTAGTGTCGGCAGCTGAATTACCTGCGGCGTTTTTTGCGTAGATAATTTAGCGTTTAGACACTTATTCTGCTGTTTTGCATAAAAGGTTCCCTAAAGGGCAACAACTGGGGTTAATAAATTAACTACCAGTTGTTTGAAAGAATTTTAATCCTACGCTACGACAAAATTTTTCCAAAAAAAAGTAGGACTAAAGTCCCAAAGCCATACAATATGTTACAAAAGTTTCCCCCGATAAAGGGGACGATGCGGCTTTGTCGGATTAGTTATTAAACCATTTATCACGAACGGATTTTTTCATTACAATATATAAATCGCTCTCCAATGTATTTGTCTTCCAGCTTATTATAAAATATTTGATAACTATTTAAATTTAATCGAGTTATATATATACTATATTTATAATAAAATTGTTATATAACAAATATGTTGACTTTCTTAAAATAAATTATTATATTACAATAGTGTTATATAACAATTGTGATATATAATCAAAGGAGCGTTTTGTGGCTGATTTTATTGTTGGAAGTCCGGCGCGAGGAGACGATTTCTGGTTCAGGGAGGAGTTTGTCGACAATCTTTGGGTATCTATCAAAAAGCATAATGTATTACTTGTTGCACCACGGAGGATTGGCAAAACCAGTGTGATGTACCGGATGCTTGAGAATCCGAAAGATAACTGGATGGTAATTCATTTGAATGTTGAAGATATAAAGAGCCCGCCGGATTTTTTCATAACACTTCTTGATGCGATTCGGGAGCATCAGCCTGCTTTTTTGAAAGATTTTCTTGCAAAGGGATGGGATTTTTTCAAAGGGTTGATTGCGGGAATAGAACAGGTAGAGGCGTATGATTTCAAGATACAATTGCGGAAAAAAGAGAATCTCAAGGAGAATTGGCAGGAGCGTATTGCGCAGCTTGTCGAACGGGTTATGCGATCAGGCCTGGATGTTCTTTTTATCATCGACGAATTGCCGGATATGCTGAATAATATGCTGCTGCATTCCCACGATGAGTACGTCTCTTTTTTGCATTGGTTCAGAAAAACACGGGAACTATCGCTGAAAGCGAGAATCAGGTGGTTGATTGGCGGCTCGGTAAATCTTGTTTCGGTTCTTGATAAAAGCGGCAATGTGAAATTGATCAACGATTTAAAACCGGAAGTATTGCTGCCCTTCACTCAAGAAGAGGTAACAACATTCATTACAGAGATGTTTAACAAAGAGGGTGTGCGTTATGATTCCGGGGTAATAAGGAAAATTAACGAGCTGCTCGGCTCGCCAATACCCTATTTTCTGCAGATGATAACCCAGGAGCTGTGTCGCGTGTATAATCGCAATCCTGACGAGCAGATTACCGGTGAAAAGGTTGCTGAAGTGTTTAATAAAACCCTTCTGGGAGATATGGCGCGTGATAAATTGCAGCATTATCGCTCAAGAATTGATGTGCACTATGCACCAGAAGAGCGTGATGCTGCTTGCAGATTGTTAAACCATCTGTCATTGTGCGAGAATGGGGCTTCGCATAGAGTGTTGTATGGTATATATATACAGATTGAGGATGAAAAAACGAATCCACGCAACTCGAACGCGCTTATGCAGGCGTTTCAGCGCCTGCTTCTGCATCTGCAGAGCGACTTCTATATCGAAGAGACAAAAAACGGAAAATTCGATTTTGCGAGCAGACTGATCAAGGTATGGTGGAAAAAATATTATGGATTCGAATACACAGAGGAATAATATGAACACGAATATTGTAGGACTGTACAGGGCGGACATTACGCCGGTGGAGCGTATGGTTCAAACCACTGTTGGAAGAAAAGAGATGCTTGACGAACTCCTGGAAAAACTCGGTAAATCAGCACAAAAAAAAAGCGTTCAGCACTTTGTTTATATCGGCCCGCGTGGAATTGGAAAAACCCATTTTTTAACCCTGCTTGAAAAAAGCGTGAATACCATTGATGCTTTGAAGGATAACTATATCGTCATACGGTTCCCGGAGGAGAATAATCGAATTCTCTCTTTTGCTGATCTGGTGCTTGGGATTCTTCAGGCGCTTTGTTACGAAGTGAATAACCCGGAGCTACGCACTCTGTATGAAGTCAACGCTGCGATTGAAGACGATCAAATGGTTATTGACGCCATAGTTCCCCGTTTGAAGCTTTTTCGCAAGCAGACCGGCAAAATGTTGCTTGTTTTAGTGGAAAACCTGGATACGTTGCTTACAAAACAGTTAAAAAACCAGCAGGATATTCACCGGTTACGTACGTTTCTCATGGACTCACCCTGTATTACGCTAGTTGCTACATCACCGTTTTATTTCCCTGGAATGTATGATATAAAAAGTCCTCTGTATGATTTTTTTGATGTTCAGGTGCTGGAGGAGCTCTCTGAAAATCAGACTATAGAGATGATACGGCAGAACCTTGCCTGGGAGAAAAAATATGATATTCTTGAAAAGTATGACGCCCAGGTTCCGAAAATAAGGGCTATTTATGTTATGACCGGCGGAAATCCACGGTTAATAATGATGCTCTACGAGCTGCTGGCAAATGATAATATTCTTGATGTAAAGCTTCAATTTCAGAAGCTGTTGGATCAAATCTCGCCTTTTTACCAGGACAGGCTTAAAGAGTTGGCGCCACAGGAGCGTGCTATACTTGAAACTTTGGCGCTCATGCGTACCGTACCCAAAACCCCGGCTGCTATTGCAAAGCAAATGAGAAAAAAACAGCAGCTTATTGCCGCTCCCCTGCAGCGAATGACCCAAGCCGGGTATTTGACTGTTATAGAAAACCCTGATGATAAAAGATCCCGAATTTACCGTATTAAAGAGGGTTTTTTCGACCTTTGGCTTGCCATGAGCGAGTCCAGATTGCATAAAACAAGAATTCCTTATTTGGTAGATTTATTCAACTATTGGTATCAAGACCAAGCTGATCGCGAAGAGAAACGCCGGCAGCTTTTAAATGAGTGTTCAGATCCTCAATGCAATCAAAAAAAGATAGAAAACAGCAGAGAGTTGCTCGATTATCTTTCTGAAATAGGCGATAAAGATGAAAAACTGATGGCAAAATCAGACCTTGCACTTTTAACTCTTAAAGAAGATGCTAGAAATGCATATTCATCTGATTATTTCAAAGAAATTGAACCACTGGTGCAAGATATGCCGATTATGAAATGTTTCTTACGGGAGGCAATTGGAAAACCTTGTATTGAAATTTATTCATGGTTTAGTCAACTCATAACATATTGGAAAACAAAGAGAACCGGAGACCTTGAACACGCAGCGCAGATTGCTAAAGAATTAGGATATGATTTTTCAGATAGCGGATTACATAATATAAGAATAGAATTACTAAAAGATGCGCTGGAACATACTATCGATAAAAAACAAAAGCACCCTATTATACTTGATATTGCACAGAGTCTAGAAAAAAATGGCAAACTCGATGAAGCATTAAACTATCTTAACCATAGCTTAACTATCGCACGGGAAATAGTTAGCAGTTCTCAGGAAGCAGAAACACTATTATGGATCGGTTACATATATCAGGATAAAGAATTATATGACCAGGCGCTTGTTTTTTATCAACAATCTTTAGAGATAAACAAGAGAATAGCAGATGAAGCAGGCGAAGCGACATCAGTGGTGCAAATCGGTATTGTTTACCGGATAAAAGGCTCTATCGATCAGGCGTTGGAGTTTTATAAGAATGCATTGCAGATACTTAAGCGTATCGGCGACACCGCAACAACGGAAGCAATATTATTGCACGAAATCGGTATGATTTATGAGGATAAAGGCTCCTATGATCAAGCGCTGGATTTTTACCAACAATCTTTAGAGATAAATAGGCGCACTGAGGACATTTCGTGGGAAGCTATCTCTTTGGAGCATATCGGTACATTGTACATGAAATTAAAAAAATATGGCGATGCTTTAAAATACACCATAGATGCATACATAATTTTTAAAAAAACCGCAAGCCCCTCTGTAGAACAAGCAAAACGTGATTTAAATCGTATCCGTCCATACCTCCCCCCAGAACAATTCCAATCCCTCTGCGCAGAAAAAGGCATTTCCTTGGAAGAGCTTCAATAGAAAGGGTGTAAACAGCCAAAATCATAAATAAAATCATCATCTCACCCACACAAACCGCACACAAAAAGCAGCATTCCCCGCTCTAACCGTGCAGAGATAGACCCCCTGCGCAAGGCTCGAAATATTAACAGGTATCGTATATCTGCCCGCTGTTCCATGTTTTGTCTCTATTTCACAAAGTTTTCTGCCTGTGCAGTCTGTTATAAAGCATTGAATTGTACCTGGTTGTTGGATACTATATGAAATCCGGGCAATAGGAGAGGCTCTGTTTAATAAAACTGATGGTTTTACTTTAACTGCATTGGGCTCGATTACATTTCCAATCCCTGCAAAATCCCCTTCCAGCCGGTAAAACCGGTAATTCGTCAGCTTATTCAGCCGCAGCCACCCGTCTGCTTGCGGTTGCAGGGTTATCTCCTGCTCCTTGTTTTTAGTGAAGGCGCGTATAGTTGTGGCTGGCCAGGGAAGATCAGCGGGTTTTATATCAACAGAACTCATACTGCCGATAAAAGCCACATGCACATGTGTCGCAAAACGCTGCAGCAGCACGGTTCTCGAAGTGCGCACCCCGCCATACCCGGTTTCGACGGTATATGGATTAATAAAAAGACGATCACCGATACTTGCTATCGCTGCCGTATGGTTCTGATACTGCATACGTGCTACAATATGCTTTCCATTTGACGCATACAACCCTTTTGAAGGAACAGTAACTGCTTGATAAACAAAGGGATTAGCGTCAAAATTAACAACAACCTCCCATTCGTTGTCAAAAACGCTCTTTTGCACCTTGCGGTTGGTTGTCAGGAATGAATGATCCGTCATCTTTGCCAGACCTGTTTCCCGTCCAATCGAGCTGACCAGATGATACGATGTGATGAACTTCTCGCAGTTGGTATTCCAGTATGCATTACTGGGAGGCATGAACAACTGCATCGACCCATAGAGTGCGTTAAAAAGGTCTTTGTCATCCCAGAACGATGGGACCTTGGAAGCACCGTCGCCGGTATACCAGGTTGCAAGGTGCACGTCATGATACACCAGCGAATGCAGGGGAACACGGATTGAAGGGTCCATGTTCAGGGCAATAAAAGCCGAGTCCGGGTTATCGACCGGTGTATACCAGTCATACCCCGCATTTTCAACCGGAGACTGGCTCATGGTTCCCTCGCCGAAATCGACCGAGGGAAACGCCCAGTCGCGCGCCTCTTCCCCGCCGGTCACCAGTTTGAACTGATCCTTTACCTTTTCAAAAAGCTGACGGCGGTGCGCTGCATCCTCCCGCCTGCCTGCCGGGTGTGCGTTTGAATAGCACTCATACAGGGCCGAAGCCAGCTCTACATCGATAAACCTGCCTATGTAATGGTTCTGCGGCAGCTCCTGCGACAGCCATTTCTGCGCGTATGCTGCATGGGTGTGCGCACAGGTGTAATATCCCTGAAAAGGAATCGTATCGTTGATATACATCAGCCAGCCCTTTTGCAGAATGCCGTTTTTGTCAACAATAACGTCCTGCGGATACCCTTCGGTGCGTATCGACGGTATCTCCGGATGATCCGGAGGCCATACGTCGGTATAAATGTCGTATCTGCTGGTAATATACCCCCGCGCATTGATGCTGTCGATTAATGCAGCCACATTCGACGGTCCCTGCCACCCGCCGCCAAGGGATACAATCGCCCGGTCAACCCCGAAATCTCGCAACGTGTCGTAAAACCGGTATTGTAAAAAAGCGCTGCCGCATAGTGCCCAGAAATCAACTGCTCCGGGAAGCCGCACCATTGCAGGGTTATCCGCTGTCTTCTGCTGGAACGTCTTGACCAGCCCTCTGCGTTGCGCATGTTCGCGGTATATCTCGCACATGCGCACATACCCGCGCTGCTCAACCGGCGTAAGGTAGAAGGTACGCGTATACCCGAAACAGCCCTTTGACGGAACATGTGCCATCTGCGGCGCATAGCAGGTTGGATTGCCAGCGCCGTTAAACAGAATATCGGTATCCCAGGGGTTATCGGATATCAGCATATACCCCTGCTGCAGGTCGGTTACTCCCGCAAAAGCCATGGTTGCTTTATAATCGTACATGCTGAAGTCCCAGAACGGATATTGCCTGGTTACCGGAATAATCAGGCCTGATGCGCGCGGAACAATGAGATAGTCGCCGACAGCGCTGGATATCGCTCCCGGAAATTGAACCGGTGTAACAAGCTTTGCCGAAGAGTCTGCTGATAATTCCATTTTTAGATTTTTATCAAGCAGCGAACAGGTGACCTTCACCGGAATGCTGTCTGCAACATATCGGCCATTAAATATAAAAGTATTGGCAAAAGAATCGACCGATGCTATATAAAACGTGTACGGCCCGAGGGTGCGGAATGACCTGGTTGCACTGTTATTTTTAATATCGATGGCGAATGACGGCAGCATGATGGTTGCGGTTATGGAAGAATTCTTCAGTGTGTATGAGCGGCCGGTTGTCGAGCTGTCCGTTATTACCAGCGAAAGGTCGTCAACATACATCAGGCAGGAATCCTCGCCCATAATTCGCGCCATAATCCTTCGCGTACGATCCGGAATAATCATGTTCGTTTTAAAAAACGAATAGGCTCCGCCGGTTGTTTTCAACTCTGCAGGGCTGAAACTCCAGTCCAGAACCGCATCTGCCGAATCATAGAGTATAACCGAAAATTGCGCACTCCCCTTGCATCGCACTACATTCGCCCAGCCGTTATAGGCAATAATATATCCGGGTTTCACGTTGATTTTGCCGGCCTGGCCCATTGACCAGTCCTTGTCGCCCCAGTGATGGATTCTCAATGAATGAGTGCCGGAGTGCACTGTATCGGTGATAACAACACCGCTGCCTGCGCCAGGTACCCGCGACCAGAAAGCCGTCCAGCCGGTGGAGCCGTTTTCGAAGCCGGGATTGACAATAAGGTTTGGAAAGGTTTGCGTTGATAAAATGATACCCACTAAAAGACAAAATCTGATTTTACGCATAAACCGACTCCTTCCAGTTTGCGCCGTAACCTCCGGAATGATGTGATTAAGAATAAATATATTTAACGCATAATGCACAACATATATAATAATTTATCCGATTAAAACTCTGAATTATTATTAAAAAAAAATGGCATTATCATAAATATTGTATATATTTAATAACAAGGTAGGGGGCATTACCTTATAACCACATTTAGAGGAGGTTAGTGTGAAGGGAATACATTTTCTCTTTATAACATTATTATTTGCTTACTTGAGTCTGTCCTCTGCTGCCGAAATAACCGTTACCCTGCAGAACGGGCTCAATAGCTACGATGGATGCGACGATGCCTGGGTTTTTGGCGCCTATTACAATAAAGACGGCCAGAAAAGCAAAAATTACGGCACTGAAACAAAAATGTCCGTATTTTATATGAACGACGGCAGTGAGTTAACACGAGAAAGTACTTGATGCGAATCTGAGGGCCGGGCGCTCATAAAATTCAACATACCAGCAGGAACTTTTCCTGCCAATGCAAAAATCAGCAAAGCAACGCTTTCGTTATATGCATACGCAAAATATAACGCCAGTTACTCAAATGCCGCTAAAAGGCTGTATTCGGTCACCCAATCATGGGTAGAAACCAGCGTAACATGGAACAATAAGCCGACCTATTCAAGCACAGTGCTTGCAAACAACAGTAACACGGCAATAAGCGTATGGGAAGATTATGATGTAACATCCGCAATAAAATCTATTGTTGAGAATAACACAGCCAACAACGGGTTCCTTTTAATGAAAAGCTCTACTAGCTATAAGGGTGTAAATATCTATTCATCCGAATATGCAACCGTTGCAAACAGACCCAAATTAACCATTGTGTACGACACTGTGGCCAACGATACCCAGGCTCCTGCAATAAAAGTCAATACGCCAAACGGCGGGGAAATCCTGAAAGCAGGCGCCAGCTATAACATAACCTGGACAGCTACTGATAATGTCGGTGTTGTCTCCCGCGCGATTTATTATACTTCAACCAATACCGGCACAGCGTGGACAAAAATTGACAGTGCTGCCACCAATACCGGCGCCTTCGCCTGGACAGTACCCAACGTATCATCCAAAACCTGTAAAGTCAGGATACTTGCTTATGACGCTGCAAGAAATGTCGCCAGCGATATGTCCGATACTCTGTTTTTTATCGACGCACAGGCGCCAAAAGTCTCTGTAACGGCACCTGCTGCAGGTGAGATTATAAAACAGGGATCTGTATATGCAATAAAATGGACAGCAACTGATGATATCAGTGTTACGTCACGGGCTATCTATTATAGCACTAATAACGGTACAACCTGGACAAAGGTCGACAGTGCAGCAACGAATGCCGGTACATTCAACTGGACCGTACCGAATGTAACTTCCGCGAACTGTCTTATAAGAATTGATGCATACGATCCGGTGAGAAACAAAGGAACCGCCCAATCCGGCCAGTTTAAAATAGAACCGCAATCAGGCATTCTCCCGAACAGTATTGTTTTCACGAAAGGTGTGAGTTATAAACTCACTGTAACCAATATCCAGGGCAAAAAAGTTTTGTCATGTAACATTAACAGCATCAATCAATTAAACCAGATTAAGAACTTGTTACCATCCGGTGTTAATATTATCAGAATTTCAGCATCTGATAAGAGTTTCAGCAAGAAACTCTGGTTTGCGAAGTAGCAGCATATTTTGTAATCGTTTAAAATTCAAACGTTTGCAGGTAAATAACAGTACCTGCAAACGTTTTTTTTATCTACTGGATCAAAAACAGGCAAGGTTCATTTAAAAAACAAAGAAACGACAAATCCCAAAACTGCTCCTATCAACATCCCTGACCAGGGATGTGCTGCCGGAGGCGGGCAAGCTGGTCAGCCGCCGCCGGTTTTAACCAGAAATCCAATAACCAGCCCAAGTATCGCACTCAAAACGACAAGTATAATTCTGCCGGTCTTTGTTTGCGTTTTTTTCATATTTTAAAAAATATATTATGGTTGATTTTTTTCAGCTATTGTTAAATTTTTTGATTATATTATGAAATAAGTATTATAAAGAGGAATATTAATTTAAATTTAATTAACCGAGTTAAACCATGGGGGCGTGGAGAGCTCGATCAATAAATCACTATTATACATACGAGGAGGGTATAATATGAAAGGTAAAATCCTTTCGGTAATGTTACTTTTTGCCATTATGGCATGGGCAGGAACTACAACGGTAGTGCTGCAGGATGGGCTGAATAGCTATGCAGGCACTGAAGACGCCTATATTTCAAGTTCCAGCTCTAGTTCGAATTACGGCACTTCAGCGGACCTGATTGGCAAGTATGAAATGTGCTCCAGTTGAAGCGGCACAGTCTACTACCAAGCCCGGGTGGCTATTAAATTCGATCTTTCCAGTATTCCTGCAGGAGCAAAACTAATTAAAGCAGAGATGGGATTATACGCATACGGCGTAGCAAGCGGCACTTCTACCACTCTGAAAAACGGCTCCAAATCAATTTACAAAATCACCGCGACATGGGCGGAAGGCACCATTAAATGGACAGGCGCGCCGGCAGCTTCTTCCACGGCTTTGGCAACAAGCTCAAACTCCGCAATAAGCGCATGGGAAACCTACAATGTCACAAGCGATATAAAAGCAATTGTAGAAACCAGCGCCGCCAATAACGGGTATTTGTTGAGATTCCCGTCATATAACTATGGTGTCAAGTACCGGTCCGCAGAATTCACTACTGATCAGACCTTGCGGCCGAAACTGACGGTTACCTATGAACTTGCCGACCTTGAAGCGCCGAAAGTAGCTGTTTCTGCTCCGGCTCTTGAAGAAATTCTGATACAGGGAAAAAATTATTCTGTTAAATGGACTGCAACCGACAACCTTGGTGTTACGTTACGGTCGATTTATTTCAGCTCCAATGGCGGAACTTCGTGGACAAAAGTGGACAGCGCCAATGGAAACACCGGCACATTCCAGTGGACGGTCCCGACAGTTAATTCTACAAACTGTTTAATCAGGGTTGATGCGTTCGATGCTTCCAGGAACAAAGGAACGGGTAACTCTGCCAAGTTTACCATTCAGCCTCCTAGCAGCATCAAGGCACAGTGGAAAATCCCAACAGCTGAATACTACATGGTAAAAGTTAAAACTGTTCAGGGAAGAGAGATAATCAGCTTTATCTCAAAAGACCTTCATCAGATCAATCAGAAGGTCAATGCGCTTCCATCCGGTATCCATGTAGTTCACATTGCAACACCGGATATGAAGTTCAACAGAAAGATTCAGTTTGTGAAATAACCACAACGCATACCTTTTAAACTTAAAAGCCCGTTCGTTTGAGCGGGCTTTTTTTCTAGAAACCATACTAATAATACAAAAATTGCACTAAGTTGATAAATTATCTAAATAATCCATTATTTTTATACCTGTTTTTCCTTTAAATTACCACTTTTTAAAAAAAACTTAATTTAAAATATCCGTTTTTTTACCTGCGAAAAGGAAACCAATTATTTTAAAAATTACGCAAAAATCAATACAAAAATTTAACAAATTTCAGAAAAAGATGTTGATTTTTACTGTGATTATACTGAATTATCAGAATAATCTATATAGATGAACATATAAATTGCATTTCTATGTGTATATTATAAACCAATTATTTCATTTTATATTAACTTAACATATATACCATTAAATGAGTATCGATTGCGATAATTCTGCTTAAAATACGAATAAAATTCGGAAAATGCAATATATTTGAAAGGCGATTTTTATTAAATAATCATTGCATTTTAAAATTTTTATGCTATATTATTAATATATGTAGAAGCAGGGTATATTCCATTTGGAACTCACTGATTGAGTTGAATCATGGGGCTGGGATTCCTCAATTATTTATTCACATCTATACAAATGAGGAGGTCAGGAATGAAAGGTTTAAAAGTCCTTTCGGTATTGTTACTGATCGCCGCTATGGGTTGGTCAGACCCCATAACGGTGGTTATTCAGGATGTTGATGACGCCTATATATCGAGCACTTCGACCGGCTCGAATTATGGCACATCAGCAGACCTGATCGCAAGTTATGAAAAGTGCTCCAGTTGAAGCGGTACGGTATACTATCAAGCCCGGGTGGCTTTCAAGTTTATCCTTACCGGCATTCCTGCAGGAGCAAAAATAACAAAAGCGGAGATGGCATTATATGCATACGCTGTAGCGCCGGGAAGCTCCACTACTCTGAAAAACGGCTCCAAATCAATTTACAAAATCACCGCAGCATGGGCGGAAAACACCATCAAATGGACAGGCGCGCCGGCAGCTTCTTCAACTGCTCTGGCAACCTCTTCCAATGCTGCACTCAATACATGGGAAACCTTTGATGTTACCAGCGACATTAAAAGCGTTATAGAGACCGGTGCTGCAAACAACGGTTATCTGTTGAGATTCCCGACCTATAATTACGGGATAAAATACAGATCATCCGAATATACAACTGCTGCGAATAAGCCGAAACTGACGGTTACCTATGAACCAGCAACCAGCGTGCAGCCAAAGTCCTCAATTCTTCCCAAAGCGGAATCCTATAACGTCCGCGTAACCAATATTCAGGGAAGAGAGATACTTTCGTTTGTCGCGAAGGATATCAGGCAGATTAACAGCACAGTCAATACGCTTCCTTCCGGGTTGCATATTGTTCAAATCTCCGTACCGAACCTGAAGTTCAACTATAAGGTTAATTTTGTGAAATAACCAACACGCGTACGTTGAGAATCACAAAAGCCCGTTCGTGTGAACGGGCTTTTTTTGTTGGGTGGTTGTTTTTAAAGCAGCGTTCCTCAATTTTCCATCAGTACTTCATCACATTCCCTTCTCACGCTACCTCCAGAGAATTGTTATCTTCTTTTTGTTTTTATATTCCGACTGGAGTTTTGATAAAGCCCCGTCCTGTTTAATATATCCAAAAACAATTTCGCCTGCAATTTCTATCATCATTCTGTTGCGTTTCTCAGCATTTTCCATAGATGGTCGCTTTACACTTTCGTGAAAAGGGCTGACAATCAATAAACGGTTATGCGAAAGCGCTTCCTGAAGTTCCGGCTCTATTCGTGTTTTCAGGCCTCTCGCCAACGCGATTATTATCGGTTGTTTGCCTTGTAACAGGTAATGTAAAACGTCCTTTTCAATTCGGGATTGAAAACCGCTGATAATACAATTTCCTTTTTCCCGTTGTTCGATTGCCCAGTCGTAGCATTTAAGAACGGCAGATGCGGGTATTTGACGGCTGCATAGAAAAGCCTTTTTGGGTAGATCGAGAATCTTAATATTTCCTTCTGCGTGTTTAAAAAAAGTCATTGATATGTATTCCATTATTTCAGGATTAAACAACGCCACTTTTTCAGATTTTACGGAATTGCGTGTCACGGTGCGATTTTACCCGGTAGCCGATGGAAATAATTACATCGAGATTAAAGAACTCAATTTCGCGTGATACCGTGCGTGTACCTTCGATTTGAACTGTTGCAAATTTTGCAACAGTTGAATCTTCGGAGAGTTCGCCCTCGTCATAAGCATTACGTATGTGCTTTGATATCACAGATTTATCTCGTTGAAACAACTCGGCCATCTGATTCAGTGACAACCAGACAGTTTCACCATTGAACCGGACTTCAACCCGAGTCTGACCGTCTTCTGTCTGATAGAGAAGAAACTGGGAATCGGGTGTTCGAGGGGTGAGGGAGTTCACTCAGCATCGCCCCCTTCTAGCTCCTTGCCCATACGGTATTTGATGTCGTAGTTGATGATGAAGTCGAGTTCGGAGTGGGTGAAACCGTAGTGCTGGGCGAGGAGGGAGTCGATTTGGTCGATAATTGGTTTGGGTTTCATTTTACGCTCCCGGTTTCCGACATTTCAAATTCCTGAATTTCGTGATCGATATGATTTTCGGAATCGGCACGCCAATTCATCGGGTTTCCACGGATATATTTCCTGATAAAAAATAATGATTTTTCGTCACGTATTATGTGATCGTAATATCCACGCTGCCAAACAATTTTGTCCGGCGAATGTTTACGGAACATTTTTGATACGCCAATTTTAAAACCACGAACAATAGAACCAACGGTTTTTGATGTACCGCACGGATGTATTTGTTTCGTGTGTATAGGCGAATAATCATTCGGGGCGTACGGGGTTCCGGTTTCCGGGGTTGTTTGTTCACGTAGGGGCGAATAATCATTCGGGGCGTACGGGGTTCCGGTTTCCGGGGTTGTTTGTTCACGTAGGGGCGAATAATCATTCCGGGCGTGCGGGGTTCCGGTTTCCGGGGTTGTTTGTTCACGTAGGGGCGAAT
>Ga0105099_10000409_pt1 | contig 29383 bp, 37 predicted proteins | sample PPLLak3cmMay2015_2_FD_79138 | JGI IMG/M metagenome (GOLD analysis project Ga0105099, IMG submission 79138) | Freshwater sediment microbial communities from Prairie Pothole Lake near Jamestown, North Dakota, USA - PPLs Lake P8 Core (1) Depth... | ecosystem: Environmental > Aquatic > Freshwater >... | reverse complement strand
TTGTTTCAAATCGGGTCTTGTTTTAACTAACGTATTATCAAGGTCTTGTGATAATAACGTTGCTATTTTCTTTAATTCTGCTTTATTTCCTGTAGTAATAGGGTCAAGTGGATTACCTATCTTCTTGTTTAATTCACGGATAGAAGATTGTATATCTTTTGCATCTAATGGCTGGGGGTATTGTTCAATAAAATTATTATTTTTATCTAAAAATCCCGGAACAGCTTTATCAAAATCTAAATTGTTTTTTATTGCCAAATCTGAATGATTGTATATTTCATTTTCACCAATTTTGTTAGAATATACTTTCCCATCTTCCTTAAATGCTACATAACCTTTTTTTAAATTTCTCATTTTATCAGGATGTGTAGTAAAATGCTCACCTGTTACAATATTTTTTTCTTTAGACAAATTACCATACAAATCTTCAAAATATTTCAGGTTAGTTGATTCACCTAATACTGATTTAGCTTCTTTTTTAGTTTGTATTATATCTTCTAAATATTTTAGTGTAGTGTCAGATACTTCTGCCGGGATACCCCGGTCAATTATTGCCTTGTTATATAATTCATCTTTTAACTGAAACCAATTTTTACGGAAATCACCGAAGTTATCTATTATCTTATTGCCAACTATATAAGGGTCAGCAACTGCACCTGTTCCTTTTACTAAATCATCAGTTAATTGGTTTATTTTAGTTTCAGCAGTATTAACTTTATTTAACATACTTTTACTGAATAATCCTTTTAAACTTCCTGATTCAAGTATATTAACAGCAGAAGATTTACTTACTGTACTTGCCGGTACATCTATACCATATTTAACAGCGGTAGCCATTACTTCGGGTTTAACTGCAGCAGCAAACGGTTTACCTATCTTTTCACCTATAACTTTTAATGCCTGTCCACCTAACTTCATTGCACCAGATACAGGTTCTATCGCCTGGCCTACCTTTGCAACAGTACCTAACTTACCAGCACTACCTATTCCGGTAACCAATGTAGATAAATCACTAACAACTCCTACCGGATCATTCTGTACGGTCTTTTTAAGATTATCTACACTACCGTATCGTTCAAGTAACATATCACCAACAGCATTAACGTATTTCTCATTATCCTGTTCTCCAGGTACAATCCGTTGTACTAACCCACTTGCTAACCCATATAATGCTTTACCTGTCTGTATAGGACTAATTAACGGTTCTACAATAGCCCTACCTAACCCATACGCAGATTTTGGTATATTAGATATGGTTTTACCTAGACTAAACGGTTGTGGTTTATATTCTTCAAAAGTAGGTTGATTCTTTTTAATAGTATCAACAGGTGCAGATTGTTCATCTATAAATGTAATTTTCCTTTTACCGGGAGTAACCTGTTCTTCATCTAAAAATGTAATAGGCATTAATCAATCCTCGCTTTTTTTCCTTTTATATATACTATCGTACCACTTGGAATATTTGCAGATTCGGCTTCTTCTATTGAATTAAATTGATTTTGTGATTGTCCAGATATATTAGTTTTACCTATTTTTAAATCAATATAATCTTTGAAGTTTTTAAGTTTCGCTTGTCGTGTTTCAGTATTATCAGTTATACGAGGTAACAAATCCATAGCAAACTTCTGTTCTTGTTCTGCAAGGTTTCCCACTTCGCCTAATCCACGTGCTATTTGAGAACGTAATCCAGACAAACTTGCTTCATACGCTGTAACTTTAGGGTTTAATTGTAATGCTCCCGATACTTTTAACCCTAATCCCTTTGCTCTACCCATTAATCCTTCTCCTGAAGGTATTTCGTTTATTTTAGTTTCAAAGAAATCAATTAGCTTATACATTTCGCTTAATTTACCAGCTCTTAAACCAGCTTCTTTAATAATAGGAGATTGTTGTATAGTTACAACCTTTTCTTTGCCTGTTAAACTTTCAGGTGATACTTCAATATTCCCTTTATAAAATTTATTTTCTGTTGGATTAAATGAAACTACACCTGGTTGAGATGTAACTTTTTCTTTCGATATTCTTTCTTTATTCCAAGTATCTACTGCTTTATTTAAGTCATACATACTAATGCTATCCCCAACTTTGTATTTATTAGGATATACAAAATCAATAAGTTCTAAATTATCGTTTGTAACTTTACCTATTCCTTTTGTTGTTTCAAATCCTAACTGTTGGTCTTGTCCACCTGACATAATATAGTTTACTATTTCCTGTGGATTAGCTTCACGTTGTGGTTGTATTACCGTTTCTGTGCCTGTAATACCTTTAGTGGTAAACTTTAATTTTTCTTTTTTCTGTTCTGGTATAATAGGAGTATAACCTTGTCCTAACCTTTGTTTAACTAAATCTTCGGTTAATCTTCTACGTTCTTCTTCTTCTTTCTTTTTTCTACCTATACCTAAAATTCCACCTAAATCTACTCCAATATTCGGTGCTCCAAAAGTAACCATATTTTTATTCTCCTTATTAATAAGTAAATGGTAGTTGTAAAGTAACCGGTCCGGCATTAATTCCAATAGAACCTGTTTGTTGTTGTTTTCCTTGTTCTCCACCAGCACCATATCCATATTGTCTTATATTTTCTCTAACAAATTGTTCGTAATTCCTTTGTAATTCTGCTTGGTACGCATTAAAGTTATTTTGTTCTTTTTGTGTTAATCTGTTATAATTATATGCTTTCTCCATTTGACCTTTTTTAATTTCATCTTCTATATATGCTAATTTAGCAGCAGTACCTTGTACATATTCATTTTTTTCATTTATATAACCATTTGCAGTTTTTGTTAATTTTTCTTGAAAATCTCTTGTAGCTGCAGCTTCATTACTTTGAAATTTATTTGCCTGTGTCTGTATAGATTCAGTAAACAAATTCTGTGTATTCTGTCTTGCAGTTTCCCATTCATTCTGTATATTCGCAAACATAGCTTGAGTACCCATCTTATATTCACCCGTGGTAGGGTCTTTATATCCATACATAGATTCACGTACTTTATCCTGATATTGTTGGTCTTTCATCTGTAATGCTTGGTCTAATAGGGACTGTTGCTTCATAGTTTCAACTTGAGTACCCGGGACAAATTGTTTATCCATAATTTGATTTCCTGAAGCATCTTTCACTATCATACCATTAGCATCAGTTCTTGGTACGTTGACATACATACCCTCTTTCGCTTCACGTTCTCCGGTACTCCATTGCTGTGATTGTGTCTGTAATGCCTGTTGTAATGACCTATTTAACGAGTTTTGTTTATCCGTAGCACTTAATTGTTCGGACTGTAAATCTGCCTGTAATTTACGGTTTAACTCATTTTGAGCACCTGTAAAATCTAATTGTCCTGACTGCATTTTCTGTTGTATATCACGGTCTAACTGGTTCTGTGTTGATTGCCAATCCTGTGTTGACTTTGTCTGGCCAGCTTGGAATGTTTGTGCTTTTTCTGTTTGTCCAGTTTGGAATGTTTGTTCTTTTGTCTGTAATTCTTTCTGTAATTGTGCCTGACTGCCTTGCTGTGCCATATTCATATAATTAGATATTAAGTTTTGTAATTGTTGTTGTTTAGCAGTATTACCGGATTGTGCTAAATTCATTGCAACCTGTGTCATTTGTGGTATTATATCTTTAGTAAACAATTCACGTTGTGCCTGTTGGCTTCTGCCGCTAACATACCTACCTACATTTGACCATTGTTGTGCTAAACTTTCCTGTGCTGATTTAATCTGTGGTTCATATATCTGTTTAACAGTAGGCATAACTTCATCAATTTGTTTTTGACTGATAAATGGTTGGTCTAATCCGGCTTGTTGCTGTTGTGTTGCTTTCATCAAATTGGCAGTTATTGTTTTCTGTAATTCTTCATCATTCAAGTTTTGATTGTAGGTTTCTACCATATTAATCTCCTTAATTACTTTTAAAATATTTTACAGTATTATTCATTTTAACCGCTATACCATATAATGTCCCAGAATAGTAAAACACTAACTGCCCATTATTTAAATCTGTTACTGTTGGTGTAGTAGTATATATAGTTACATTTTCGGGTTTCTGCAGTTTTAAATATACGTCATCAAACGTATTGTTGATAACCCGGATATTTTCATTCATAGTAGTTAAATCAGTAACGTTATTTATATTTCTAATTAATCCCGGTTTAACTAATCCGCTAACTATTTTTAGAGTACATAACAAACCAAGAAATACTAATACTATTATCGTGGTGTTTCGGGGATAAATTCGCATCTTATTCCTTTTACATTAAATTCTTTATCTAATTGATTATTACCAATTTTAACTTTTAAATATCTACCTTTTGAATTATATGGCATACCTTTTTTAATTACAACTAACCCAGATAATGGACTACTACTTAATGGTATGGTAAAGTTAACAGGTGTAGTAGATTCATCTATATTATAGCTACAACTTAATATACTACTTGTTGATGTTCCTAACACATATATATTATTAAAACTTTTCTCATCAATAAGATTACCTAAATTAAATGCTTTAGTCCAATAATACGCATCTATAGATTGTCCGTCATCGTTCCATCCAGTATCTTGTTTGTATATATATCCATTGTTAATAGCAGGCCCCGTGTATAAATTGTTCTTATACATTAACATAGAATTAGCATTAATCCCTACAAAGTTAGTAAACTTATAATCTGGTGTCATAACAAGTATATTAGTATTGATATTTGAAGTACCATAACTTAACCAATATCTATTATCAAGAACTTCACAAGACATAGGTTTAAATTCTTTATTATTATACCAATCAATATAAACATCACTAATAGTTGTACTTGAATAATTATTAATATTTCTTAAATCAATTTGATATTGTATATATTGTCCGGTTGATTGTGATATAATAGTATTATTATTAATATTCTCCCAATTTGGATTTATATTATTATATGTAGATACAAATATTCTATAATTTATTGTATTATCAAAATTAAAACCTGTACTATAAAATATATTCCATTTATACCATTCTGAACCTGTATACTTCAATGGAGAAATATAACAATATTTCTGAAAATCATTATATAATAATAATTTCACCGTATTTTCACTATAATTTGGTACATAAAAATAAACTACATAAAATCTATTATTATAAAAATCAGCATAAGGAGAAATCCAAGTCATTGTAGAGTTTATAGAATCGCTTTGCCAATTCGAACCATCATAATATCTATAAGTTGCACCAGTTGTATTAAAAAATATAAAAGGCCTATCGGTTTGTTTATTTAAAGATAGTGTTCCTTTTACAACCCCTGTATTATCAGCAACAAATCCTTTTGTATCAAATAAACCATTATAAATTGCAGATGAATAACCTACCCAATAGTTGGGTGATTGCATGAAAGGTTCAGAGGTATAAAAAAAGACATGTGTTCTATTTTTATAATTTCTAATTTTAATCACTCGAGCAAAATTATCTGATGTTATATTTCCCAAATAATATACTTCTGTTGAATTAAATATTTTAAATACTTGATGATATGTTGAAAAAAATACACTATAAGTTGTATTCCCGTGGTCAAAACAATATGCTATATTGATAATATTGTTTGTATCAACAGAAATATCTGTATTTTCATATGCGTAATGATATGCACTGGTTGTTACAGTATTTAAAGTCCAAGTATTATTACTTGCTTTAGTTGAAACATATATGGTACTGCCAAAATCTAATAAAACAATAGGATTGGCATTACTATCTAATACAAACTTAATACTATTTAAATCTGCAACACTGGATAATCCAGTTGGTATAAATGTTGTGGTAAATATATTAGTTGCAGATGTATAAGAAGAATAACCCAATGAATAAATTCCATTACTATCAATATCTTTATATAAAAAATGGGCTTTATTTAAACTATCAATAGCCATACATGTTAATGACCATGTAGATGTGTTTAATTTATAAACCCAACTTGAATCTGTAATAGAATAAGTATAATAATAAAATTTATTAATTGAATTAGCCGAAACGTGTAATGTATTATTATTATCTAATTTAGCAAATGAATCGTGTAAATTATAATCAAAATCACTATTTACACCAGGAGTTTGTAAATTAGTTGATATTGTTTCATTCTTAAGTATACTACTTGATACTAAAATACTTCCATCAATAGTCATAGAATCAAAATTAATAATATTTCCTATTCCCCAATCTTCATTATATGTTGTTAACCAATAATCTTTAGTAGAATTGATTTGTGTCATATTATTTATAGTAGGTTGTATATTTAATGATACTAATTCAACAATATTTCCATCAGTAACACATAAACCTTTATTTGACATAAAAATATATTTTCCTGAACCAAACTCTTTGATACTACCCCTATCAATACATCCAAATTCAGATGTAATTAACTGTTTTTGAAGCCCTGTAGTGGTAGTAGGGTCAGAACCTACAAATTTCCATAAACTATTTTTTTTACTTATCATTAAATTACCATACTGTACCCACATCCCTGTTATAACATCACCGTCATCTTTACCGATATATTCAAAATCATCTATTGTATTCCAACTATTGTAATCAAATAATGCACTATAATATAGTATTGATTTATTCCCGGATGCACTCGCTACCCACATTCTATCACCATATAATATACTTATCTCGGATTGTGGTATAACGGAAGTTAAATCAGTATAATTCGTACCATCCCAACTGAATGACTTTGTTATACTATTAGCAATAAACGTATTTAACCAGGTTAATGCAGACCAGTTAACTGGCAATAATCCACTTGTTATCTGGTTAAATGTACCGTCCTGTGAATACAAGACATTATGACTTGTTATTGCTATCATATAATCTATCCCGTTGTTATAATCAAATAAATAGTTAATAGCACTATTACTTATCGGTACAGTATTATATTTAATATATCCATTACGTTTAACAATAGAATTATCTCTATCTATATATACATTTTGCAAATCTGGTGAACAATTATCAGGAATACAACTTGGTGTAAAATTATTATATAATCCACCACTGAAATTGTTTACATCTATAAAATCAGCATATAAACAACTACTAATTAATATAAATAATATTAACCATTTTTTCATTTATTTTGTTCCTCGTTTGTTAAATTTATTAACCTATTTTAGTATCTGCGGTTTTTCGTGAATAAAACCCAAAATAACCTAATAGAATATAAATCCATTCCGGGATATTAGGTAACGTAAACCCAAAGTTAGACAATACTAACGGTTGAATTGTGCCATACACAGCGATTAAAATAGTTACTAACCCAGCCCATATACCTTTACTCTGATACCATTTTTTATTTTCCATAAATTTACCCTCCAATTTAGATTTTACTCTTTTAAATATTACATCACAAAATAACTGTATTATTTTAGTACGAATTATCCCCATTATTTTATAACCTCTTTTTTTATATTCATATTTATTTACTTAGTTTCCCCTCTATATTTGATAATTTAGTAATAACTATTAATAACGTTTCATTAACTTTGTCAAATCCTTTATCAGTTTTTTCCTCATACTTGCATTGTTTAGTTTCGATATTGGTAACTCTATAATTAAGTACCGACCACGTTGAAACTATCCCTACTAATGAAATTAAAATTGTAAAAATAAACTGTAAACTAATATTCTTTTTAAAAAAATCCATTATCTATATGTCCCCTTTCGCTATATTAATATTAATTTCGTTCTGATTTTCTAATTTATTAATTAACGTATCTAACGCATATTTTGACATAATCAGTTGTCCTCGATATTTGTTTAATCCAACTAATATACAACCCTCTGTATCGTTTACAGTGTTCCCGGAATGGACTCTAATCCCGGTAAATTGCGGGACATCTAACAGTTCAGGTAATAATTTACCAAACCGTTTTGATATTGATAATATAACTTTATACGTACCAAACGGAATAGCAGTTTTACCGTATACCTTTTCTACTAAAGATAAATCCCGATAGGTATCTTCCAGCGTATCACAGTGGTAAACATCATCTATATATAATCTACCAATAGTATAATCAGGTTTAAAGTATAATCTTTTTAAAGTTAAATTCATTTATAAATCTCTTTCCCACCAAACACGGACATACGGTCTAAATACGTTTGGAACGCACCAGATGAAATTGTAAACATAAACGTATTATTCACTACAATAGCCCCTTTTTCAACTAATACAGCCCCTTTCTGAACGATAATATCACTGTTACTTAATCCCATATTATTCGGTAACTTTGTTTTGAGTAAACTACAACTTGATAATAATAAACAAATCGGGATTATTAGTTTTTTCATTTTCAACACTTTTAGCTTGCAATTTCTATTTGCATTTTTTTCGAATTTACAACCTACGCAATCTGGAACTCTTTCTGTTTTGTAATTGTTGTAATCCCTAAATTCTCTGCAAGTAATTATATCAGTTTTCGGATTATACTTTTTCATATATTTAAATTCTCATTGTTTTCAAAACACAGTAAATTTCGCATTGTTAAGAGGCGTACTGTGTATCCTATTACTAAAATTCAATCCTGATTATTTCATTCTCTTTGACTTCCCTGATACTCTTATTATTATCAAGTAACCACAACTTTAAATCGTAATCAAGAAAACAAAGTAATGCGTGGTCTTTAATATCACAAATTCCAACTGCTAACCCTTTTCGTATTTTATTAATATCTCCCAACATCATAATCCTTATCCGGTTACAATCATTAAAATCTAATTCGTATTTACCGTAATCAGTAGTATCAATTTTATATTCAAGTATTTTACCTATTTCTGATACTGATATTAACCGATAATAATTATCAAGTAATTTAACATTATCGCAATATTTCAATAATACTGTTTCAATAAAATCTCTGTGATAACTTTTAAACTTTTTATAATCGTAATTAGCAAATAACCCCATTATCCAGTTGAACATTTTATTTCTCTAACGCTTCAATACGTTTAATTAAATCTTTTACCACTTCGGTTAATGCTGATACTGTCGCTGATAAATCACGTCCATATTCTATAACGGTATCTGTACTTTTAGTTATATCGTTAAATATTTTTTTAGTAGTTTCAACTTTAACAAAACTATTCAATTTTTCGTGGTCAACTCCACCTGTAGATTTTTTACTGATAGAATTAATGCTATCGTACGCAATTTGTTTTGTGTCAGGGTACGGTGTACGGTCAATAAAACTTTCTGCTGATACGTACCCACCAAACCACGCAGAACTTGATACCTCTAATTTATATCCCGGATTAGTAGTCCCGATTCCTACGTTGCCAGTAAACCAACTGTTTGCAGAGCCACTTGATATAATACTACCACTAAACCCAGCAGAGCCAGTTATATCAACTCCGTTAGCGTTAGTCTGTAGTTTTATATTGCCTGTTGCGTGTTGTAATGTGATAGGTTGTCCTACAAAATTTAACTGAGTAGTGGCGTCATTACTTGCTCTTGAACGAATGGTAGCCTCTGCCGAAGCATTTAATTGTAACCAATTAGTGCCTTTTTTACCAAGCATTATTCCGCCCTCAAATGTACTAACTAGAGAAATCCCGCTTACTGCATTAATATATAATGGAGTTGAAATATATAAATAAGAGTCTCCAATAGATGTTGTAATCGATGAAGTTATCAACCCCCCACCAGCAACCTGTAACTTATCTAACGGTGCAGTAGTCCCAATTCCGACGTTTCCTGTGTTTGTATTCCAGATATTAACTCCGTCTGCACTACGTGTCCACTGGGCGGTACTAATTATCAGGTTATATAATCCAGTAGTGCTAACTTGTATGTTTGAAAACGTTCCAACAGGTGCAGTAATGGTAGAAACACTAATATCTGTTCCTGTCAGTTTACCTGTCATTGTATCCCCTGTTTTATGTACATAAGTTGCAGTAACTGAACTTTCACTTACATTAAGTGTTGTATCTTCCATTTTAGCACCGTAACTTAAACCATTTATACCAAGTGCTATTACTACTAATAAGATAATTTTTTTCATTTAATTTGTTCTCCTTAATTAGTTTCTAATATATTCTAATGTGTATATAGTTTGTGAACCCGAAGTCGGTTGCATAATAGCATACCACACACCAACAAATAATCCATCAGGTGAATAATGTCTTTTAGACGGTACTAAAAATCCATTTGTTGAACTTAATGTCGTAGCACTTCCTATATATAAGTCAAATGCAGAATTATTTAATACACTTAAATCAACTCGTTTTCCTTTTGCACTTGCTAATACAACAGGTGTCGTTGAATTTACGCTAATTTGATACGATTCAACCTGAATACCTTTATTAATTTCATTCGCTGTTTCGTAATTTGCATTACCCATTTTAGCCAATTCACTAATTACCACTAAACTACCTAATACTATTAATACTGTTAGAAACTTTTTCATCTTAAAATTCCTCCTTAAAGAAATTATTTATTTTTTAACTATTGCATTCCAAACCCAAATTTGAGCAGTACCATCATTTGTTATTGTAAATGATGTAGTAAAATAATTAAAAGCATTATTACTTGCACTACCGATTAATTTTGCCGTTGCTGTAAAATACAATATTTCTGATATTTTATTAATACTAAAACTTGAAGTAGTGCTTCCAGCCATTAATGTTGAACCATAAACATAATATACATTCGACTGTACAGTTAAATTCCCTGTTGCACTGCAACTATTAATAGTTATTGTTGATACTCTACAAGCAGTATCTATAACATTACCAGTACCACTACCTTGTACTTCTAAATTACCGGTTACAATTAAACTTGAACTTATTTTTACTAACGTAGTAAATTCTTTCCCGGTAGTAGAACTTGCAACTTCATCTTCTGACCAATCACAATTAACCGTGTTTACCCAATATATACAGATTATTATTAAACATAATGATAAACCTAATATTATTCTTTTCATTATCGGCTTCTCCTTGGATACCATCTGCATCCCGGTGTTTCATAGATGTTTACTATTCTTGTACCATCATACTGTTCTGAATTTTGAGAACGTAACTGTGCTAATCTTGTTTGGAGTTCCCCTTGTTTAATTATAAATTCTTTTTCTTTACCCTCATCTGCTAAACAGGCACGTGCTGTTTCTATTGCTAATAAATCGTGAAAAGGAAAATATTCATATATATTATCAAATGGTATCTCGGAATCAGAACTTAACGCATCCGGACGTTTAAGTATATCTAATCGTAACGCAGATGACCTTGAAAAATTAGGTGTTGGATATACACTAAACAAATTGTTATGACTAATATAATAATGTGTTAATTCAGAACCAGTTGCACTTTGCCAAGTATTATCATAAAAGTTTAATTCAGTTTTAGTAGTTTTCTGTAACGGCCGCCAACTACTGCCATCGTTCCAATATCCAATTAAATCTTTTAAATATATGTCTGGTAACGCATATCCTGATGTACCTGAAGTTATATTGTTAGTAATACTTGTTTCTAATATTCCGGTTAACTGTACTATTTTTTCGTGTGAAATATCTATTCTACCGTTTAAATCAGTATCAGTCCATCGCCTACGTGTAGTGTCCGGGTCTGTATCACGTATCATACGTCTTACTTCATCTCTAATTTCGCTTCTATTCATATTATATACCTCTTATTATTTTGATATATTTATCTATTGTATTAGATAAATTATATTTATTTTCTATTTCTTCTAATTCGTTTTTACCTATATCTTTTCTTAACTGTTCGTTTTCTATTAATGTTGATATATTGGTTATCCAGTCATTTAATCCATCGCATAAATATCCTGTCTTACCGTTTACTATTGATTTCGCATACGGTTCAATATTACTTGCTACGCACGGTACTTTTAATGACCCATATTCTAACCATCTTAAATTAGATTTAGCCATATTAAACCTATTATATACTAACGGTGCTAATCCTATATCAAACCCCTGGCTTGCTATAAATTCAGGGTATTTATCTATATTAACGTTTTTCTTTACTAACTTAATATTTTTAATCCTTTTCAAATAATCCGGTATTCCACATACAATTGTAAACTCTATTTTATTCTTATATTTTTCTTGAATAATCGGTATAATCTGTTCCAATATTCTTAAATCTTCATAATGGTTTGCACCACCAATCCAACCTATCTTAATTTTCTTGTTAAACTTATTATTATTTTTAAAATTCCATTTAGTAAAATCTATACTATTACTTATTGTACTTATATTCTTATTAAATCGTTTATACTGTTCTCCCAAATAATCTGTGCTGGTAATAATCTTATCAGCAGATTTCATTTGTTCTATTACTATTTTCTCAATATTATTACCAGCAGTTAATCCACCGTCTGCTACTACCGGATTATAATGTGGTACGTCTATCAGATAATCGTCAATTTCACATAATATCTTTTTATTAAATTCCTGTTGATACATTAACTGTAATGCTAACGCTATTTCAGCATGATAATACTGCATTACTATTACATCAGCATTATTAAATAACGAATGTATTGTTTCCTGCAATTTAACATCTTTTGCTAATCTAAACTGCCAAGTACCTACAAACTTATCTTCAGGGTCATATCCACTTATTGCAGTTTCTAACCCTTTTTGACTCATACTTCTGAAAAACTGATACATCCGCCAGAAATTAACTCCAGCATTATTTGAGCATACGAATAAAACTCTTGGATTTTTCATAATTTTTTAAATACCCCTCTTTCAGTATTTTAACCTGTTTCTCATCACGATTTGCATATAATCCTGTTGATGTCATTCTATACATTATTAAAAAGTCAGACAAATTCTTAAACTTGTACCCGGCACAAAACAAATCCATTTGTAACTTCCAATCTTCTATACCCTGTTTACTCCATTCACCTAACGTATATTTAACAGCATTTACTACTTTCTTTTTATATGCCATTGTAGTGTGTCCTATATACGTAAATCCATCACGAATAACGTTATCTATACTAAACGGTTGAGATTTGACATACGCATCAATTTTACCTAATGGAGTGATTGCTATGAATGAACTGTGTAATATATCTATATCTTTGAATCTATCAAATTTAGTGTATATTACTTCAGCACGTTTTGGCATTGCTATATCATCAGCATCTTGTACACATATTAAGTCAGCACTTGCTTTTTCGTTCCCATAATTACGTGCTTCCGAAGCACCACCGTTAATGTCAAATTTTATTACTTTTATTCTATCGTCTTTTTCAGAATATAGGTCTATTATATCCTGACTATGGTCAGTTGAACCGTCATTTATAACCAATATTTCTATATCACGTAATGACTGGTTTACTAAACTGTTTAAACTCTCACTTATAAATTCTGCTTTGTTATATACTGGTACAACAAACGTTACTTTATACATTGTTTTACCTTTTCAATAAATTTATCATTATCTGTCTGTTCTAACCAATATTTCTGTGCTTTTTCATTAATCTTTTTTTCTTTACATAATTTCTTTATTTCACGTAAATTAGCACATACTTCTTTTAAATCCATTGGTTTTTTATTTGCATACAACATATCATAATTAGTGATAACATATCTACCGGCACATAAAAACCGTTTAATATTTTCTGATGGCATTGATGACCGAGTAAATGACATAAAACAGTTATAATCTTCTATCTTAATCATACTGCCATCGTTAAACTCTATATCCGGATTTGATTTAATTAACTGTTCAAAAAATTCTTTACTACTATTGTCAGATTCGTAATATACACAAAAATTTTTATTTAATGGTATATTACTTATACTCTTACTTATTGGTAATGGCAACACTTCCGATTCTATTCCTAATTCTTTTAACATTTCTTTTGTTGTATTGTTTTCGCAGAAATGTTTATTTATAATCTTATTTAATGCCTCTGCTAACACTTTAACCTGAATATATGGCATCGTATAAAATATTGCTTCTATATCATCACCTGTCCAGTGTATAACCTTTTGACAATCTGATGGCGAATGCGAAAATTTACGTGCAGTTTCAGGTAACTGGTTCGGATACATACCAATACAATATATTAATCTATATTCATTTCGTATATGTCCCGGTTCTACCTGATAATCCTGTTTAAACTCTTTTGCTAAATCCTGACCACGAAAATGATGTATTATACTTGAGAAACAAATGTCTCTACCAAAGATGTTATGTTTCTTACGTACTATGTTATATCGGTCAATCCATACTTCCGGTTTACATCCTATCTGCGATATTGAATTTGGTCTAAATTCAGTAACAAACGCTGACCCTTCTAACATATATCCTTTATACCCTTTTTCTGATAATGTTAACCATAAATCCCAATCTTGTAACGATTCTAATTTTTCATCAAATCCTGGGAATATCTCTTTACGCATAGGAAATACTGTTGATATATAATTCCCACAAGTTAATAAATACGCATCCCAGGGTTGTGATGGTAAGAATGACAAATTTTCATCATTAAATCTATAACCGCTGTACACAAAATCAACTTTCTCTTCTTTAAATATCTTAACCCACATTCTCACCATTCCGGGTTCAGCGTAACAATCACTATCCCAAAAACTAACATAATCACCTGTAACGTATTTATATCCTTCGTTCCGTGCTTTTGGTGCTCCACCGTGGTCAACTGTTAATACTTTAATTATCCGTTTATCTTTGAACTTCTTAATGATATTTTCTGCTTTCTGACTTTTCCCATCCATTACAAAAATTAACTCTAAATTCTTGTAATCCTGTTCTAATAATGACTTAATACATTTCTCTAAAAACTTTTCTGTCTGATACACCGGTAAAACAAAACTAATCTTACTTTCCTGTTCCATAATTCTCCAGCTCCTTTATTAATTTAGAATCACTTATTTTAGACAATATTTTAGCATTTGGTATAATACAATGTCCACCAATTTTATTGTTTGGTGGAATTAATAACTGTTGATTAAACCTACGTTCACCTAAATTTGCATATCCCTGATTATACATTATCTGATATTTAAAAACTGCATCTACAAATTCAATATCATATTTATTACATAACTCATTACTTATATCTGCAAACATCAAATTAACACCGTATCTTGTGGTACTTAACAATTTACCTAATTCTGTTATTTCGCATTTATTAAATACTTCTACTTCTAACCCTTTACTTACAAAAAAATTACTTACTATTTTAGTATATTTTTTATTACCACTAATTAACCGTTTAAAATTATAAAATGATTTCAATAAATCAGGATGCCTACCTTCAATCGGACTATGTACAACATTTTTACCTAACTTTCTGCACGTACCCGGTGCTACTGTCGAATATACTATAATTATTTTAGGTTTATACGTTTTTTTATAATTTAGTATAGTTTCAACAAAATTATCATTATACGGAATACATACGTGCATTATATAAACTTTATTAATTGGATTAGATACATTATTTTTTATATCTATACCATAAACATTTTCTTTCGATAACACTAAAAATTTATAAATTGTAGTTCCTATTTCTCCACAATATCCTACTACTAAATGATTATTCATTTTTTAAATTCCTTAAATTCATCGTTATACTTACTGAATATCTCTGGCTGATTACCTGTAAAATCTTCTATTTTGAATTTATGTAACATATATTGTCCTGTACTCAACGTTACTCTTGGATGAATCTTTGCTTCTTCTACTGCCCTTGTTATATGCCTTCCATTATTTAACAATATTTTAACCATTCTATCATATCGTCTTGTATATGGTTTAGTGTCGCAGTAATGATATACTTGTATATCGGTATTTTTAATTTCATACGGTAAATATTTTATAGCGGCATAAATTATATGTTCATTACCTGTAATATCTCTAAAATAAAAATCTTCATTCTGATGTCCGTATGTACCATAAAAATGTAATCCGAAATCTTTTTTAAATATAGTCGCCCATTTATTACTACGCCCTTCTATTATAATATGTTCTCTATCTCCAGAAAAACTAACCATATTAGTATTATATCTTATTGCAGTACCATCAATTTGACTACGAATTATGTCAGGATTAATTACTATTTGGTCAGGATGTAAAAACCATACATAATCACCGGTACATTCGTTTAAGCATTCATTAAATAATCGTGTATAATCCTGTTTTAAATCAATACAATCTTTATTCTCGTATAACTTAATCTTATTTTCAACATCATATTTTTTTTGTATATGTTTAATTAATTCCAATGTACCATCAGTAGAATTACCGTCAAAATACACAAATTCATCAACGTGAGGAAGTAATGACATAATACAGTACCCAATATAATCTATCTCATTTTTAACTACTGTAAATACTGATATTTTCATTTTATACCCTCCACGTGTAATCCTATCTGTTCGCCAGTGGAATGATATACAAGTTTAGAAGCATCTTTAACTTCGTAAGGCATTGTTTCTAACCGTTTTACTATACTAAATCCTACTGTATACAATTCGTGAGATAATGTTGTAAAATTAAATATAGTTTTATGATAATTAAATATATTGTCGTGTTCTCCGTAAATATGCTGTGTTAACCAGTTAGATAAAAAATGGTCTAAAAGATAGGTGCGTACAACGAAATCCCAGTTAGGGACAGATATAAATATTCTACCTTTCGGTTGTAGCACCCTATACCATTCTTTTAGAACATCGTTTGTCTTTCTCCAACTGAAATGCTCTAATACGTGAGAAGCATATATCTCTTCTACACTATTATCTTTTATTGTTTTTAACTCCGAAACATCTGATATAATATCTACTTCCGGATGCTCTATTATATCTACATTTAAAAATCCCTTAATTCTTGTTTTTTTACTACCTAAATTTAGTTTCATATTTCCCAGCTCCTATTATCTTACACCTAAAATATAAATAAACTAATTAATTATTTATAAAAAACATTTCAACCCAATAACCACCATCATAAATTAAACCAAGTATATCATATAATCCAAGAGAACGGGATGTACCACCTAACTGTAATTTAGAACCAGTACACGTACCATCATCTTGTAATATTACAAGGTTAGTATTACTCCCACCACGTAATATAAGTATCCTACCTATTTCAAGTGATTTACCAATCGTTGGAACTGAACCGATAGCATCAATTACACCTGTGGCAGTAACTACAACAAATGGTGTAATAGGTACTATTGCACTTGAAGTTGATAATGCTACATGAACACTACTTGATACGTATAATTCATTACTGATTTGAACTGAACTATAACTTACTGCATAATTGGTTGAAGTAATAGAATCGTAAATAGTAAGGTCTCCACAATATAATGCGTTATGGCAACCTTCTGCATTTTCTTCGATCCATCCGGCATACGCAGAAACGTACCCTACTGCTAAAACTGCTAAAACTAACAATAACTTTTTCATTCTTTTATTTCTCCTTATAAAGACATACGGAGGGTACATTTCGTACCCTCTCATATATCTCTTATTTTACTAATTAAACTTAATTACGGTTTTGAATGCGTAATTAAAATTCTGCCACAAGAAACATTAAGTGCGGCAACTGCGATGTTAAATTTGAATACTACTGTACCGTACATATTAGCCGGATTAGAAGTATCTTGGTCGCCAGGCCGTTTGATAATTACTTCAAACCCTTTAGCACCATTTCCAAATTCAGAACATCCGTATGCACCCTGTCCGAACACGAAACTCAAATCACAACTATGTGCTGTAACCCGATATTTCGGTAAGTTGTTAGTTGCATATACTCTACATCCTTCAACAGGAACAGTCGCTTCGGCTTTTTCCATTGGAGTTGTATTAGTATATTGTAACCAATTTTTAAAATCAGGGTCAGTACGTAAATCTGCAATAGCATCTGTGTTGGTTACCAATTTAAAATAACCATCAGCATATTCTCTTGCATTTTTAGCACGTAACGCTTTTACGCATTTTTTAATCGAATATAAACTTAACCGAGCAGAAACAGACGGTGCGTCTTTATCAACAGCAGATAAAGTTGTTGCAGTCGTTCCGAATATAACCGGGAATCCCCAAGCTATTGAAGACCGAGTGCTGTTTGACCCTGCATGGAAACCTGATGCAGTTGTTGAAGCCCAAGAAGATAATACTATCGTGTTATCTACTCCGGTACTTCCCCACATCTGATATAAAGCTCCCGTACTTCCACCTGAAGTTTTAAAAATCGCTGTCTGTAAAACTCTATCAACAGATAATCCACCGGCATCAGACAATATTTCTACTGCACCCTGTAATGAATCAAGTGCAACAGTATACTGTGCTAAATCGGTTAATTTCACACCACGAGCATATTGTGCGATAGACGCAGTAACTTTACGAGCAGAAATTCCGGCTAACGAAGGATTTGTTCCTTCAGTTAATGAACCGGTAACCGGCATCATATTGCTCCATGCCATCCATTGTACGGTGTTACTGTTGTTTTTCGGTAATGCTGATTTCTGTCCAAACTGATATAATACTGCTTTTTGAACTAATCTTGGTAATGCTACCCGTTCTAAATAATTTGCTAATAATGCACCTAAACGTGCAACGTTAGTTGTAGTATCTGACATATTTGAAATTCCTCACTTTAATTTTTTAAATTTTACCAACCACCTTGTTTTAGTTGGATTTCTACTAATTTTTTAAGAGATTCTAAATCAGCAGTTTCAACGTTAAACGGTTCACTACCTATCGGTTTACTCGCACCTTCAACAATAGCTGAATGTTTACCTTGAATCTGTTGGTTTGCTATCTCTTTTCCCAATTCTACCGCAGATGTAATTTGGTTCTTTCCGATTCTACCTTTTGCCATATAGTATAAATCTTCGATATTATCTGCAAGATTATCACCATACTGGGGTCTTGCTTTGATTATTTCTACTATTTGGTTATGTATCTCTTCAGTTCCAAAATCTGCTGTTTCAGGATTAGAACAAAGATTAGAAATTTTTGATTTTAACTTATTCTGATACCGTTCCTGTTCGTATGGTTCAACTATTTTTTTTACGATTTGTGCAATCACACCTACCGCATCAGTATTAAGTGCTTCTATAATCTGTTGATTGTCATACTGAATTGGTGTTTGTGGTTGTACTGGTTGAACTGGTACAACTGGTTCAACTACATTCGGTACAGTTGTTGTCTGTTTAATCTTTGCTAATTCCTGTGCTGTTTTACTAAACTGTTTTTCTAAATTTGAATAGCTATTCGCTAAATCATCAGGACTTTTCATCCCTTTTTTAGAAGCCAATTGTTCAAACGTTGTCTTATCCTTACCCGGTTGAGAATTTTCGGGTGTTGGAATTACTTGTGTCTGCTGTTTATTTTCTTCAACTTGTCCGGATACAGCTACTACCGGGGTTGGTACAACTTGTTCTTGTCCCTGTGTTACAGGGGGAACAACATTAATAGGTTCGGGGTTAACAGTATCTCCATTTTGAATGTTATTAATTTCAGATAATAATTGTTCATTAGACAAACTTTCCAACGAACTATCTTTTGGTTTAATAGGTTCAACTGCTTCTACCCTTGTGAACATTTGGTCTGCCATAAATTTTATTCTCCTTGTTCCTGATTATTTTGTAGTGATGAATAATATTCTTTTAACTCATCATCAACAATATTAATTCCTAATTCCAAACCATCTAACAACCCATTTATTCGGTCATACGTCGTTACTGCTTTTTTACATTTACGTAACTTTTTATATTCTATATCAAACCGTTCTTGCAACATTTGTTTGAACAACTTAAATCCCGGATGCCTTGCTAACTGTTCTAACAAAATATAATCTTCTTTAATCATTTACACACGTTCTCCCGGTGCTATGCCGGTATTAACAGGTGGCATACCCGGTGTTCCCGATGTAACATTCCCTCCTGAAACTTCATTAGGTACTTGCGTACCATTTTGGATTCCCTGGCCACCCATCCCCGGAGTTTGTTTGATTCCCGGTTGTTGTGGTTGTCCTTGCATATTAGCACCTATTCCATTCTGTAATCCCATTGTTGCTTCAAAATATTTTAACATCTCGTCGTCTGTTCGTACCATTTCCGCTGGGTCATCACCAATATCCATTAATGAATATATTTTCTTCATTGCAGAATCTTCTTTAAATCTCGGATGCCCTCTATATATATTTGCAAACTGTATTAATCGTAATGCTTTCCCTTGTCTATTATCCATTGTAAACACACCAGCTGGAATAAAATCATAATTCTTACTTATAACTTCAGGACTTGGTAACATAAATCCTTCAGCAGGCATTTCTTTTCCTAATATCCGTCTTATTTCTTCATCTTCCAAAAATTGATAATCTAACTGATAAAACATTTTAGCAATTTCTTTTAATCCAGTATTTTCAAATAATCGTGCTATAATACCTAACCTATTTGCAGATGCCTGTGCTAATATGTTCATCCCGGTGGCAGTTTGGTTTTGGTCTGACCCACCCATCCCTAATGTTAATTTAGTAATCCCGGATACTTCCTGTGCCCACCGTTCTATCTCACTTGCCTGTACAAAACTATCATTAGCATTAAACGGTATCCGTTCAAATACTATATCATTCATATCTTCTGAACCATATAATCCACCCGGTTTCATAACTAACTTTTGTGGATTTATTCCGCTGTTCTTTTTATATCGGATAGGTGTATTAAGTGCTAAACTTAAATTGTCTATCCGCTGGTTAATAGTTTCGTTTAATAAATGTTGTAAATCTCTTTCTATTTCAACTAATCCTATTCCATAGAAATCATTTAATTCTGGGATATACACACATTTAACAAACGGATTTTTCTGATGTAGAAATGGGTTCGCTTGTTTACGGATTAACCTATTATCACAAACTGTGAATACACAAGGGATTGGTTCGCCATCACCCTTAATATCGTATTCTCCCCACCATTCATATACTTTTTTCCTATTACTTGATTTTTCTCTTGCTACTGATGGTTCTGCATTTTTTCCCATACTTGTTTGTGTTCCATCACCAGTAAGATTGCTTTTAGTTTCATCACTGCCTTCAATAGATATTAAATCAACATTATTGTTATACACTTCAGGATAATATTTACTCATCTGTTTCAAATAAGATATTGTTCTGTGTGTTATATGTATAATCCAACTATCCTGTACGTTAATACTTTGTGGGTCAACTTTTATATCGTTTAAATTAAGAGTTTTCATTATCGGTGCATCAAATACTTTCACCGGTTTACTTTCAGTTTTATTCCCTACAAACTTTTTACCTATTGGCATATTTAGTATGCTCATCATAGGTTCATACTGTGGTACTTGTATTAACTGATTATTCCATTTAGTTTCCCAATATATTTTTGATATTCCTGTACCGAATATACATGCTGATTTAACTAAATTAAGAAATTCCCAATATACTCCTTCATACTCAATATTACTTTCAAACTGGTATTTTAACAGTTTCTGCATTAACCTTGCTTGGTCTACATCACCTGTTTCAAACGGTTTAACTTCAATAGGTGGATTAACTGAAAATAAATATCCCATAATATTGGCTACTGCTGTTTCAAGTTTACTTAATGTCATTGGGATAAACTTGTTACTCATCCAAACATATGGTTTAGTTTCCGGTATTCCCCGGTATAAATCATTATACTCTTTCCAATCTTGGGTATACCCGGATGACTGCAAATACGTATCAGCATCGTTGTTGTTAGATAATACTAATCCTACAATCTTATCTTCCGATATACCTGTCTTCAAACTGCTTATATCCAAATCTTGATTAGGTACTTGAACTTGATTATCCATATATTATTTTTTCCCTTTTTTCTTTTTACCTTTACATCCCATATCGTTATCTCCCTCCATACCAGTTATTATCTATATCTACATCTACATCGTTATCAATAAACATTTCCGGTCTTGGATTTATACTGAACAAACTTTCTATACAATTCATAGTATGGTCAAAAACTTTCTGTGGTTTCTCTGTCAAATTCCTGTCTATACTTGCCCTTTGAGTCGCATACCTGTATCTGCATATTTCTTTAATAACTGCATAACAATTATCGCTTATTGTTAATTGTGGTTTATTAGTTATTTCGTTTACTTTCAATAATTCCCGTATCTTACTTACCTGTGCTATTTTATCGTATATCTGTATTCTCTTTAACCATAACCGATTATTGCTATACTTTCGTAATGCTTTATTAAATTCATCAAACGTACAAAGACCTGACTTCAAATTCCTTTGTGTCCCAGCCCACGGGTCAATTATCACTCCATCTATCTTTTCGTTCCCATTCTTGTTAACTATATTCTTACTGTTATCTTCAATAGTGAAATCCGGTTCGTAATAATCATCATATACATAATATTCCGGTACTCTACAATCCCTGTTCATCGCTATCCATACCGCCGCACAAGGATTGTTTATCCCAGGGTCTATTGCTATAAACTTATACCAATCTTTTATATCTTTACTTCCGGTTACTACATTCACATCTTTACTGAAATTCTTATATATCAATCCACTGAACTGGATGAATTTACCTTTTAACCGCATATCCTTTTCTTCTTCACTTATCATCTTACTTATTATCTCAATGTCTTTCTGATCCAAATATCTGTTCTCATTAGTTTCAACCGTTGTACACCATATATTCTCATCAACTCCAGCCATCTCATATATCTCATCATAAGTCCAACTCATCCCATTTGTAGGTGTCATAGCACAAAATATCAATCCACCAGTATCAACCGTTCTCATCATACATTCTTGATATACTGCATAATTCGGTTCTTCATCAAATGCTATCCAATCACGCCTTGCTCCCTGAAACTTCTCAAATCCACTATCGCAACTCTTGAATCCTATCGTACTTCCATTCTTTAAATAGATTATCCGGTTAACATTATCCCATTTCTCTATCTGCCCACTACCTAACCATCTCTTTATCTCCGGCTCTATTACATCCCGGCAAGTAGGGAAGTCCAAACTTACTATCCAACCAGCATTCGGTATCCGTACTTTCTTATACGGGTGGGCCCCTGTTGCTAACCATAACGGTTCTACTATACTGCTACTCGTACTCTTTCCACTTCTATTCCCACCAAACAAAAATCTTATCTTCTTGTCTGATTTATGGAAATCTTCTATCTTCTTGCAACTCGGCTTATAAAATGACAAAGGACTGGTTCGCTTCCTTCTTTCTGTTTCTGCCTTTATATCTGCAAGTTTACGCATCTGCTCTTCTGTAAACCTGCCCTTAATATCTAACTCACTCTTTATATTCAAACTACTTAACACTTCCTCTATTTCCGGATGTGCCTCATAACTGTTATTACTCGTATTTTCTATTATAAACTTGCTTACCATAGTTTGTTAGTTATTAAATGTTAATAGAATCTGTTGTAATGCCTCTAATTTATCGTATAACGTGTCTTTACTGGTCTTTTGATATAATGTGCTATCGTAATACTTTTAATGCGTTTAAACGAATATTTATGCTTTTTATGATTTTCCCACTTAACCCCACTATGTCAATATTACGATTAGTTTCAGGTTGGGGGTATCGCTGGGGTTTTGGTTATCCTATTCACTTATTGTAACCATACCAACCAACCTATATAATATAATTATACTAAACAGGTTCCGATAAGAACGATTATGTTAACTTAATTATCAATATGTTGTGTTACTTCCTTAACTTCTACAACATCTTGATTTACCTGTTTAATTCCCAAATAATTAACTATGTCTGCTAACTTAACCGGGACATCGGATTGGACTATCTCGGTTGGTTTAGACCGTAATAACTGCATCTTATCCGTAAATATACCAACAACAGTGGCCCGTTGTGCTAACGAAACCTTTTCTAACTCGCCTTGTTTGATACTAACCCCTATAGATTGCACCATTTCCTGTATAATTTCCTCTAACTTATCAGCAATATTGGTTTTTAGTGTATTAAGTTTCTGTTTAGCTACATCAGTTTGAAGTAAAGCTTTTATAGCCCTATAATTAATTTTATATTTATTATATAACTGATTAACAGTCATTCCTTTAGCATAATCAGATATAATATTCATCCTTAAAGCTTCACTATTAGGTTTATCTAACTTACCAACAGTGTTTCTTGGTGACTGTTTACGTACTGTTTCTACGCACTCTTTAGCACTTTCTACTGTTTCAAAATTGTTTTTAATAGTATCTATCATAAAATGACAATAAATGCCTTAAAACGTTAAAATAGTTTCAAACCACAATATCTCTTCTTATCTATTCTTATCTTATCTCCTCTTATCTTATCTATTCTCCTCTCCTCTCACAGTATACTATTATACTAACTAATAAGTATAATAGTATAATATTATTGTTTATTATCGTATGGCAAGGATTTGTTATAATAGCAAGAAATAAGGGTTTAAATGAACAAAACTGCATTTAATTGATTACTTTTAACTTTGAAATAACTGCTTATTTAGTGTTTAAATATCCGGGCAATAGTGCCCTTTATATCCAAGGATGTTATAGTAAAGAACTAAACATCTTAATTCTAAACTATTACCCAGATACTAAAATACTAAATTAATTAAGCATTACTTCTTTAGAAAGCATTTAAATAAAACTAAATTGGTATATCTTATCCTTGTCGTTAGTTGTCAGGGCAGACATTGCTAACTCTTGTAAAATGCTTTTTTCTACTCTTTTGCTTTATAAGTAAAGCAACTACGAACTTAATATAAAAACTTATATCTTTATGTTTTTAAATAACTCTAATTCAGCAATTAAACATAACCGTTGAATTAAAATATTCTTTTCAATTTGAAATGATTTTATTCTACCACTAAATACTAATTTCTTGTTATTGTACAACTTGATTTGATTTTTACTAACTGTGCCGGTTAACTCTTTTATTTTTATTATTTCTTTTTTCATATTTTTTATTAAAGTTTATGTGGCCTTGCTACAGTATCTAATATACGGTTTTTATTGCAATTGTCAACAATTATGTTACCATTTGTTACCATTATTAATTTATTGATTTGATTAAAATAATTTTCAAAACTAACAAAATTATCGTCGGTAAAAGTAATAAATCGTATGTTAAAAAATAAAATAAAAAAATATTTTCCAAAAAACACTTGACAAATGAAATAAAATAGTGTATAATTATATTGTAGAAGATTAAAACGGAATAAACGGAATATGAAAAATAAAAAACAAATTATAAATTTAAATCTAAATACGGTGTTGGGTTTCTCACACCTCTCCGGTTTGAGCCCGTTTCCCAGCACCGTATATTTTAAAGGAGAAATGATGAACATTTTAAATCAAAAACAAACAATATTAATGACAAAAATTAAACGTGTTAAATTATGTTTAGTATATTTATTTGTTATATTTACATTGTTAGTATTAACCGTTAGCAGATTACAATGGATAGAAAAACATCAATATAAACCTACTATAACTTATACAGGAGGTAAATAATGAAACGTAAATTGACATTAACGTTAAATAAAGGTAATGTGTTTAGTTTATTGAAAGTAATACTATTCTACAAATCAGTAAACCCGGCACAATTCGATGTTGAGTTAAAAGATATATACGATAAGTTGTTAACATATCAGGCAGAACAAAATGTCCGGGAAAGGATAAATAAATGATAATACAATGTTGCCTGTGTGGTAAAAGATTAGGAGAGAAAGAACCGTACAACTGTTTATGTGTTACTCACGGTTTATGTACTTGGTGTTATATTGGTTATAGAATACAGTTAATTATAATTAAACTAAAAAGGAGAATAAACAAATGAAAGAATTAGCAAAAGCAGTTAGTAATGTACAAAACACAATTAAATCAATAGTACCGGAAGCAGAAAACCCATATTTTAAATCTAAATATGCTACATTAGGTAATATATGGGATATGTTAAGGCATACCAAAGTGTTAGAATCAAACGGACTGTGTATTATACAGAAATGTATTACAGAAAATGGTTTAATAGGAATAGAAACTCATATCATACATCATCCCACCGGTCAGACAATTAATGATAGGTTATTATTACCTATTGTTAAACAAGACCCACAGGCATCCGGGTCTGCTATAACCTATGCCAGGCGTTACTCATTATGTGCTATGTTAGGTATAACAATAGCAGATGAAGATGATGATGGTAATATAGCCACAAACAAACAAGTACCTGTAAATCAAGAAGTTAAACATACTGTAGCATCTGTTATATCACCAATACCACCCAAACCACCGATTAATTACAATGCTAAAGCAACAATTAAATATAGTGATGTATCTAAACATATGCAGATGGATGAAAGTGCAAATACTAAACCATTAACAGAAATAGAGAAACGGTTTGAGATAGAAAAGATGTTGTGTGAGTTATTTGGTAAATCCGAATTACCTAAATCTATTAAATCAGTTACATATTTTAAAGATAATAAAGGAGTTGAACATTTTAAAGATAGTGTATCTGAATTAAAAGGTAAATGGTTGGATGCTGTATATAGTAAAGTTGTTAAATTATATATAGACAAAAATACTGATAAACAAACTGAAGATGAAGGAGTACCATTTTAATGAAAGAAAAAATAAATAAAGGACATAAATTGCATCAGAAGTATATAGGTAGTAATGGTATCGAGTATCCTGGTGGCAGTACAATCGCCGGATTACTTGACAAAGGAATGGGTATGGTAGGGTCTGCTGTAAAACTCACTAAAGCCGGATACGATTACAAGAAAGTATGGGAAGAAAAGAGAGATGCCGGAACGGTATTACACGGATTGATAGAATCACATTTCACTAAAAAACCGTTTGACACATCTGTATATAGTAAAGTTATGATAGGCCGTGCAGAAAATAGTATGATTAAATTTTATGATTGGGAAAAACAACATAAAATAGAAGTAATAGAAACTGAATATCAGTTTGTAAACAATATATTACGATGTGGTGGTACTGCTGATTTAATTGCTAAAATAGATGACATCACCACACTTGTAGATTATAAATCCGGAGGATTGTACGAATCTGCTTTCATACAAACTGCCGGGTACTATTTTATGGTTAATGAACAGATGAAAGATTTTGATGTAATGCGAGTGCTGTTGTTACATTTGCCACAAACTGATGATGATAAGTTTGAAGCCCGATATTTAACCGATAACGAATTACTACAATATACATTAATATTCAAAAACTTATGTGAGATATATTGGTTACGTAAGAAAGTTAAGGAGGATAAATAATGGATTTTTCTGACAAACAACAAATAGAAAAAGACCTGACAGAATTACCATACAAAATTAAATTAATACAAGATAGTATGGTAATATTAAAACAAGAATATTCAACTGCAAAAGCCATTTATGAAAATAAGGTTGCAGAAATAATTATGACAATGAAAGTGTCAGACCCTTCTATGACACAAACTGATTTGAAAGCACAATCTACAATAGGTAGCCATACAGAAAGATTAAATATGATTATGTGTGAAAGTAAGTATAGGAAATCACAGAACGAATATACGTATTTAAAAGATTTATTTGAAGTTGCAAAGGAACGGAGTTATACGTATAGGTCAGAAGTTAAACAAGGATACTAAAACAGGGAGAATTAAAACGGATGCAATATTTGTCATTTAAGAATTTCGATAAATTACAAGATAATAACCATAAAAAGAAAATGCCTTGGTTTAAGTTTTATAAAGAATTTGTTACTGATTATAAAACCAGTAAACTATCTATGTCAGAACGTGGTGTATTTATATCGTTACTATGTATTACGGCAGATGAGGGTAATCAAGTACCGTATGATATTAAATGGATTTCTTCCAGGTTAAACTGTTCTGAAAAAGAATTAAAAACAGGGATAGATAAGTTGATAGAATTTGAGATTATAATTGTTACGGGTGATGTTGTAGAAATAACAAAAGAAATAGATGTTGAAGTTAAAATTACACCTATTACAATAAACTATGATAGTCAAATTAATGAAATAGTATCATATTTAAACGAACAGACCGGAAAAGATTATAAGAACAATGGAAAAGACACGGTACAGATGATTATAGCACGGTTAAAAGAAGGATATAATGTATCTGATTTCAAAATGGTTATAAAGAATAGATGTATTAAATGGGGTAATGATACCAAAATGAAAGAGTTTATTAGACCTAATACGTTATTTAGGCCTACTAACTTTGAACAGTATTTAGTAGAAGCAAAATCGGAATTAAATAAGTACAAACAAAATAAAGAACAAGAATCTGAAAAGTATGTATTACCGGAATTGCCACCGGAAGAAATGGCTACACCAGAAGAAGTAAAACAATTTTTCAACAAATTAAGGGGGACTAAATAATATGAACACAAAAGAGAAAATATTATGTATTTTAAGTACAACAAAAAAGAAAATGGCAGTACACGAATTTGGATTACAAAGTATAAGTGAAAACAATTTGGCAACGAGATTATCTGAACTTGCGAAAATAGGTAAAGTTAGTAGTCAGTATCGTGAAGGTAAACGTTATAAAGAATGGTTTATATCTAAATTGCAACAGGGGGAATTAATATGAACATATTTGAAATTGTAAATGATTATTGTCAAGAATGTCATACTAAAAAAAACAATATTATTAAATTTACTGAAACACAAATAAATTATGGTACTTTTTTTAATAGTAATTCAAAACATATTCAGAAATATTGCCCAGAATGTTTACCTAAAAGATTTAGTTTATGCGAATGTGGTTGCAGTTATGTTGAAAGTTTCGGAAGTCCTATTTATTTAATACATAGATATATAAAGGTGGGATTATATCGTGATTAAACTAATTAACTATAAACCAAATGGGATAGAGTGTGAAATATGCGATAGTAAAGATAACCTAATATCATTTATTGTTGACGGAACATACGAAGAGAATTATGATAAAAGTACAGATTGTACTGATTACGATTATAATATAACAACAACATATTTGAAAGTTGAAGATAAATGGGTTGAAATACCGTACGAAATTCTTGACGATAATGTAATAGAAGAGTTAGAATTACAATTTGTTGAAAAAAGAAAAGGAGAAACCAATGGAACAGAAAAAGTATAGATTGAAAAAGGATTTACCAATATTCAATATTAATAAAATCATAGATTGTGAAGATTTGAAAAATTGGAATATACAAGGACTTATAGACGACGGTTATATCGAGGAAGTGAAAGAGGATACGCTGGAGAGTATATTACAAGAATATAAAATATCAAATGCTTGGAATATAGAAAATGATATATTAAAAACAAAGTTAACCGAATGGC
>Ga0105099_10000408_pt1 | contig 29396 bp, 24 predicted proteins | sample PPLLak3cmMay2015_2_FD_79138 | JGI IMG/M metagenome (GOLD analysis project Ga0105099, IMG submission 79138) | Freshwater sediment microbial communities from Prairie Pothole Lake near Jamestown, North Dakota, USA - PPLs Lake P8 Core (1) Depth... | ecosystem: Environmental > Aquatic > Freshwater >... | reverse complement strand
CCAGTGACCGGCAGACTTACATGCCCAAACTGTCGGTTTCCGATATCATCCCCGGCCATCGCTCCCTGAAGCTGGGAGATTGGGAGATTCCACTGCAGAAAGCCCGGATCGAGTTGAAGCGGAAAAGCCAGAGTTTCTGGAGCATCGTCTCCCGGAAGGGGATCTTTTCCGCCGTGTTGCGCCTGCCCTACTCCTTTCCCCCGGAGACTTTTCGCGGGCTGATGCTATCCGGCCTCGGAACACCTGACCTGCGCGGGACTCAGGGCAGTTTCAGCTATTTTGCCGATCGTCCTCCCGCCGATATGGAACTCTCCGACGCGGTCTGGGAAAAACTGGAGAATACCGGCGAGGGCGTTTGGCGAGGAGCGATCACCGGCCCCGTTCATCCCTTCCGGAGAAGCCGGCCGGTCTTGCGCCTCCCCTTCACCGTCCACCTGGATCGGGAGCGGAAAACGGCGGAAATCCGCTTCGGGGAAGAAACGGTTACCCTGGCCGAAGGCGAGTTTTCACCCTGGAAACCGATCCGGTTCCGGGCGGGACTGTTGAGTATCTGCGGCATCGGCCAGTGGCTGATCGCCGGTCTCGATCCGTTGCGGATTTATCTCTCGCCGATTCATATCGATCCCGAGAGGCCGGTGATGCCCATCGCCCACCCCAAAATCCTTTCCGTATACCTCGCCAAGTTGCTCGGCCCCTTTGCCACGCTGGGGATGGCCGAGGACACCTGGGCTCTGAACGGGCGGATTCTTTCGGAGGAGCAGTTCCTGGCTCAGGTCTATCAGGCCCAGGAGGAGCGGGAACGGATCTTTTTCGATACCGAAAAAAGGGTCTCGGAGGGATTGATCGTCCAGGTATTCGAAACCACCGATCGTGTCCAGCACATGTTCTGGCGGTATCTGCCCCGATCCCGTTCCCGGGCCGAACGCCCGGCCGAAACGGCCGAGGTCCGGGACGCCGTGAAGATCAGCTATCGGCGCATGGATGAGTTCCTGGGGAAATTGCTGCCGCGGATCCGAAAAAATGATCTGTTGATCGTCGTCTCCGATCACGGATTCGATGCGTTCGACCGCTGCTTCCACCTCAACTCCTGGTTGTGGGAACAAGGCTATCTGGTCCTGAACGAGGGAGCCCGGGAGAGCGGGAAATTCTTCGCCGCTGTCGATTGGAAGCGGAGCCGGGCGTATGGCATCGGGTTGAACGGACTCTATCTGAACCAGGCCGGCCGGGAGAGCCAGGGGATCGTCCGGGCCGGTGCCGAAGCCGATGATCTGAAACGGGAGATCCGCGATAAACTGCTCAAATCCGTCGATCCGGAGACCAGAAGCGCACCGGTCCGGGAGGTGTTCCTGCGCGAGAAGATCTACCGGGGACCATATGTGGAGAACGCCCCCGACCTGATCGTCGGCTACAACAAGGGCTACCGGGTCGCCTGGGAATCGGCGGTCAACAAAGTCGGCGGTGAGGTCTTTTCCGATAACCTGCGTCTCTGGAGCGGCGATCATTCCTTTACCCGGGAACAGGTACCGGGCATATTTTTCTGCAATCGCAAGATTGGGGAAAAGGAACCCGGATTGATCGATATCGCCCCGACGGTCATCAGTGCCTTCGGTATCCCGGTTCCCGTTCACATCGAAGGCCGGGATCTGCAGATCAAATAGCGCCTATTCAGAACCGGAAAAACAGCCCGCCTTGCAGGGAGAAACCAGAAAAATCGAGGATGAAGTCGCGAGCCGGCTGGTCGGAATCCGAATCGGTCCAGTCGTTGCTGGGAACCTCCTCTTCGAGAGATCCCCAGGGTGCGGTAAATGTGGTCTGGCGCATCCCCCAGCGGCCCCGCCATTCACGGATCTGTCCGTCCCTCACTTCCCGACCGGACCCGGAGATTCCGTTCACCCGACGGAATCCATAGGCAATACCCAGAAAAAAACCGACTCGCTCCGATATCTCTCGGGTCAACCGGATATCTGCGCTCATATCGAGGCCGAGCCCCGTCCCCTTCATCTCCAGACTGCCGGAACTGCTGTAGAGCAGGTAGGGATTCACCTGCCCCTGGCTGGTGTAGACAAAATCCCAGGAGTAATCCCAATTTTGTAACCAATGGCAGGCGGCAAACAGAGGGCCGGCGGCCAGCGACGGCTCCAGATTCGTTCCGGGTCCCAGCGGAATCCGCCATTGGATGGCGAGTTTTGGTACCCAGGCCGTGGCGGTCAGGGAAAACGGTGAGTAGGTGAGCGTTTCGCGCTGGGTGATCGATTCGTTGAGGACCCGCTCGTATTGAAAATCGAGGCGGCGGGAGCGGCCGGCGCGGAGGTGGGCGAGTGTGAAGGAAATAGAAAACCGGCGGGTCAGCCGGTACTGGATGCTCAGGGTGAGCGGCCAGGTCGGACCCGCTCGTTCGGGTCGGTCATCACCGCTGCCGGACCAACTGCGGATCTTGCCGATGCTTTGCAGGTAGTCCAGAAACCGGTCGAATTGCAGTTCCTGGAGGCGGTGACCATGGCCGGCGATACGGTTGAGATCGTCGAGCGGGGCGAAAAGAAGTCCGGAGTCCAGGCTAATCCGCCAGTGTTGGCTTTGCCCGGCTGCTGCAGAGAAAGACACCATCAGCATTCCGATCCGGAATAGGAAATGGGCATAGCCCCTGATCGGGCTGACCCGGTTGTTCTGAGGATGAGTTCTCATTGGCCACCTTCTGTAGTCAGGTTGATCCCTGTTTTCCCCAGCCAGTCCCGTACGTCCAGCCACAACTCCTGTGGCTGGGTGAGCGAAACGGCGTGGGCGCTCTGGTTATAATAGGGGAAGCGGATGATCCGGGTGGCTGCGGCCGGGGTTTCGGGAAATGCCTGGGGGATATAATGGATGGCCAATTCGGACGGCCGTCCGTCATGGAACGGGCCAATGGCTTCGACGGCACTGACCAGGTCGGTGTGCCGGGCCAGGCTGGCCGGAATGGCCGGGCTGTAGACCACCAGATCGAACGCGGCGTTGGTGATGAAGGTTTGAATGTGCAGCAGATTGCGCAGGAACATCCGGCCGAAGCGATGGTCGCGGTAATGGGTTTCGTAGCCGCGCAAAAGGGCGATGTTGTAGAAATGGAATGCCTGGTTGGCCGGAGAATTGAGGGACATGTGGTAGCGGTCCCAAGGCTGCAGGACGCCGAATATAGTGCTCAGGTCGCCTCGTTCGGCGGCCGAATGGCTGGCTGCGGCCAATTGCGGGTCGAGGAAGAGAGCCCGGGCCGTCGGGTTCAGTGCGGCGGATCTGGGTTTTTCGTCTGCGGCGCCTGCCTGCGGCTCCAGGTCCAGCAGCCGGTAGCCCTGGCGGCGATTGACCGCATACATGTCGGTCAGAGCATGAAGATCGCAGCCGGTCATCCGGGTCAGCTGCTCGAAGAATGAGAGCAGGAAAGCTCCTTTAGCGAAAAAGGCATTGAGCCATCCGGCTGGTTTGCTGATGATGTAATAATCACGCCCGGCGACATTGTTCACCCAGGTCAACGGATCGGTCTGTCCGTCGTAGGGAATGCCGATCTCCTCCCCGAGCCGGTAGATCAACGATCCGGGTTGGCGGAGGAGAGTGTCGGCTACTTCAATCTGATGTCCAAAACTGATACAGGCCTGGATCAACACCTGATGGCCGAACTGGCGGGAGATCACCGCGGGAGGAACAGTCCGGCCGGAATAATCGGGGAATACCCGGTCGAAATGGATCTGGATCTCCCGGCTCAATTCCGGATCCTGATACATTTCCCGGCCATTGGCCAGATCGGCGTATTGATGGATCAGGTAGAGCAGGGTGGTGGCCCGGATTCCGCCGTAGCTTTCGCCGACGATGACTACCGGATGATCGGCCAGGGAAGGGTGCCTGGCCAGGAAACGGATGATGACGCGGACGAAATCGGCGCCGTCGAAAAAGCAATTGAAATTCTGGGCATTGAACTCCCGCCACCGTTCCATATAGTCGGCGGGATTGACCATGGTATTGTAGGAAAATCCGGTCTCCCGCGCATCGATATAGAGCAGGTGTCCCATCTGTGTCCAGGGGAGAGGGTTGGGGATAAAGGCGTCGCCTCCGCCGTCTATGGTCCGGTCGAGGGTGTATCGACCGGTATTCATGCTCATCAAGCCGCTACTGGAGGCGCTTCCGGGGCCTCCGTTGAAGAAGACGAAGATCGGTGTGTTCCGATCGGTGCGGTCGGAAGCCTGGAAATTATACCAGATACGGGCCGGCGAGGAGTGCAATTCCAGCCTGGTCTGGAAATCCTGGTAATGGAAAAAAAAGCGGATCGGTTCGATGGCGATGAAACCACACTCGTTCGTCACCGGTTCACTCTTTTCGGAAGAAATGGCGACACCGGAAGCGGCGATGATCAGAAACAGGAAGACGCAAATGGTTTTTGACATGAAACCTCCATCTACCTTGTCATACACTCCATTGCCGGTATTTTTCTTGACTTTTTCGGACATTTTCAGCAAAATAGATGGGTGACAGTCGATGAAGAATCACTTTTATGCCGGAAGAACGCCGTTCGCAGATGAATGTCAGCCGATCCGAAATCTCAACGAGAGGAAAACATGAAAGAAGCAATTAAAAGATCGTTACGTGATTCCGCCGCCGCCCGCTGGTCAGCGCTGGCGATTGTCTCCATTACCATGCTCTGCGGGTATTTTCTGACCGACGTAATGGCGCCGCTCAAACCCATGCTGGAACAGCAATTGGGGTGGAACAGCAGCGAATACGGCTTTTTTACCAGTGCCTACGGGTGGTTCAATGTCTTTCTCCTGATGTTGATCGTCGGTGGGATCGTACTCGATAAAATGGGTGTCCGCTTCACGGGGATAGTCTCGGCCGCGGTCATGGTCGCCGGTGCCGCTTTGAAATACTTCGCCATCAATGCTTCTTTCGGACCCGATGCCACCCTGTTCGGTTGGAAGACGCAAGTGATGCTCTCGGCCATCGGGTATACCATCTTCGGAGTGGGAGTGGAGGTGGCCGGGATAACCGTCTCCAAGACCATTGTCAAATGGTTCAAAGGCAAGGAGATGGCGTTGGCCATGGGCTTGCAACTGGCGGGAGCCAGAATCGGGACTGCCATCGCGTTGGTGATCAGCGCCCCCATCGCCGATCACTTCAAGACCGTATCGGCTCCGGTTCTCCTGGGATTGATCATGCTCTGCATCGGCTTGATCAGTTTCATCGTCTACGGATTCATGGATCGCAAACTGGATGATTCCGAAGCCGACCTGAAACCTCAGGGCAGCACTGAGGACTCGTTCAAGATCAGGGACATCAAAATGATCCTGACCAACCGGGGGTTCTGGTATATCGCCATGCTGTGTGTCCTCTTCTATTCCGCCGTTTTTCCCTTTCTGAAATACGCCAATGACCTGATGGTGCAGAAATACCATGTCAAGGCTACCCTGGCCGGGTTGATCCCCGGGCTCCTCCCTTTCGGGAACATATTCATGACGCCTTTCTTCGGACGCATGGTGGACCGCAAGGGGAAAGCGGCTTCGATCATGTTTCTCGGTTCATCCCTGCTGATCGTGGTCCATCTGCTCTTCGCCATCCCGGCGATCAACAACTGGGTATTCGCCCTGGTGCTGATGCTGGTTCTGGGCGTGGCGTTTTCCCTGGTCCCTTCGGCGATGTGGCCGTCGGTGCCCAAATTGATACCGGAAAAACAGTTGGGAACCGCCTATGCCCTGATCTTTTACATCCAGAACTGGGGACTGATGGGCGTACCGGCACTGATCGGCTGGATACTCGATCGTTTCTGTACGATCTCGCGAACGACGCTTCCCGACGGTACGGTCCAGGTCGCCTACAATTATACGCTTCCCATGCTGGTGTTTATGGGTTTCGGCCTGCTGGGCCTGCTCTTCGCCTACCTGCTCAAAGCCGAGGACAAGCGCAAGGGGTATGGACTGGAATTGCCTTCCAGTTCCAAATAGACCGGCAAAACGGTCTTATTTTTCCAATAGGCGGAGGAATTCCGCTTCCTCGACGATGCAGATGCTCAGGGATCGGGCTTTTTTCAGTTTGGACCCCGGTTCTTTTCCCGACAGCAGGTGGGTGGTCTTGGCGCTGACCGCTGAAACGATTTTTCCTCCACGTTTGATGATCTCCTCCGCCGCCTGTGAGCGGGGAGAGAAGTGCTCGAAGGAACCGGTGATCACCCATGACTGGCCCTTCATCGAGTCGCCGCTCGGAATTGCGATTGCAGCGGGCTCGGAAATGAATTTCAGGCCGATTGCCTGCAGCTGGTCGATGATCTTCAGCGTCGTCGGGTCGGTGAAGTGGCGGATCAACAGCCCGGCCGTCACCGGTCCGATTCCCTCGATACCCGAGAACAGTTGCGGGTCGTTTTGCCGGGCGGTGGTCAGGATTCGGTCGATAGCGGTGAATCCGTTTTTAATGAGAATCTCGACCGCGCTGCTCCCGATCCCCTCCAAACCCAGGGCGGTCAGGACAACGGCAAAGGGTTTTTTCTTGCTCATTTCAAGACTGGCCTGGATGTTGGCGATCTTCTTCTCTCCGAATCCCTCCTCGCCCATCAGGCGTTGGTAGTCGAAGGTGAACAGGTCGGGGATCTCCCGGATCCATCCCTTATCGAACAGAAAAGCGATTGTCTTTTCCCCCAGGGTTTCGATATCCATCTGCCCCTTGGCGGCGAAGTGGATGATGGCCCGCCGCTTGCGCTCCGGGCACTCCTCATTTTTGCAGAACCGATGCGCTCCCTCCCGCTTCAGCTCGGTGCGGCAGAAAGGACAGGTGTCGGGGAGCTTGAAGATCGTCGGTGCGGCCGGGTTCTTCTCGATCACCCGATCGACGGCGGGGATCACGTCGCCGCGCTTGGAGATGGTGACTTCATCGCCGATGCCGAGTTCCAGCAGGTTGATGTATTCCTGGTTGTGGAGAGTCGCCCGGGATACCGTGCTGCCGGCCAGATGAACCGGTTTGAGCAGGGCCACCGGTGTTACGCGGCCGTTCCGGCCGATCTGGATGGTGATATCGGTCAGAACGGTGGCGCCGGCCGGGGCTTCGAATTTGAACGCCATGGCCCAGCGCGGGTGGTGGGAGGTATACCCCAGGGTTTCCCGCAGAGAGCTTTTTTCCACTTTGACAACCAGGCCGTCGATATCGTAGGGGAGAGCGGAGCGACCCTCGCGGACCCGGCCCAGGTATTCCCGGAATCGGTGTGGGTCGGCGGCCGATCCGGGGAATTCCCGTTCCCATTCCTGCCGACGCCCCCGGTCGCTCGAAAAAAAGGCGAGCCGGTCATTGATCCGGAATCCGAGGGTCCGAAGCCGGGTCAGGTTTTCGAGTTGATCGGCCGGTGGGAATGACGGGAAATGGGAGTCGTAGACGAAAATCTGCAGGGGAATCCGGGCGGTCAGGGCCGATTTGGCGTTCCGCAGGGAACCGGAAGCGAGGTTGCGGGGATTGGCATAGCCCTCTTCCATTTCAGTAATGAGCTTCTGAAAATCGGCCCGGGTGATGAATATCTCACCCCGGACCGCGAACGGTGCGGATTCGGCTACAGTCAGAGGAACCTGGGGGATGGTGCGGACATTTTCGGTGACATCGTTTCCGGTGATGCCGTTTCCCCTGGTCAATGCATGCTGGAGCTCGCCCCGGTCATAATAGAGGACGATCGAGGCGCCGTCGATCTTTTCTTCGAAGACAAATCCGGTCGGAGCCTGTTTCTGTATTTTTTCCATCCACTGCCCCAGTTCCTCCGGCGTATAGACCTTGTCCAGGCTCAGCACGCGGATGGTATGGGGGCGTTCGGGAAAATCGTGGTCGAGGTCGGACCCGATGCGGGCCGTAGGGGAATTGGCATGGGCGAAATCGGGGTGCCGGCGCTCCAAGTCGACCAACTCGTCGAACATCCGGTCATATTCGCGGTCACTGATTTCGGGGTGGGCGAGAACATAGTAGAGGTACTGGTGCCTGAGCAGTTCACGAGACAACCAATCGATCCTTTTTTTGACATCCATGCCCTCATTATACCCAAACCGGACCGGCAAGGTACAGTGAACCCGATGTGACAGGTTACGGTAAAAACTGCGAAGTCGGCTTTGGAGCCTTGTCAAAACAAGCGTTTGCAATGGAATCGATCGGGCGGGGCGGCAGGCTGTTTTTTTTCCCATAGAAAAATTCTTGACAAGCATGGCACACATCGGCTAAAATTTTTCTTTCTAAAGGAATATTCGGAAAAACCATGAGCTTGAAGGGATCATTGACTTCGATTAATCTTGCCGATATTATCCAGTTGGTCTCCAACTCCCGCCAGACCGGCCGGTTCATCATCACCCGCAATTCCGGACAGACCGGTCATCTCTATCTGAAAAACGGTGAAATCACCCATGCCGAAGCCGATGATTTTAAAGGTGAGGACGCCATCTTTACGCTGATCTCGTGGAGTGATGGTGAGTTCATTTTCGAAGAGGGGGGGTTCAATACCCCGGTTACCGTCCAACGCCCGATCACCTCTTTGCTGATGGAGTCGGCCCGGCGGATCGACGAGTGGAAGCTGTTGCGGAAAAAGATCGGTTCCATCGATGCCATCCCCGAATTCAGCGAAGTCGACCGCAATGAACGCCGCAAGATTTCCCTCTCTACCCTCGAATGGCTTGTCCTTTCTAAGATCGATGGGAAAAAGAGCATCAACCAGATCTCCCGGGAGAGCGGCATCAATATCTATGATACGGCCCGGATCATTTTCGGGATGATCACCTCCAACCTGTTGAAATTGCGCTAACCGAACCGCGCCCTATCCCCGTTCCGCCGATATCCCGTTATTCCAGGATGACGAAAGCGGCGGCATACTCATGGCTGTGGGTCAAAGACAGATGAATGTGCTGCAACCGCAGGGAATTGAATTTTTCGAGAGTCCGGCCGATCAACTCGATACTCGGTTTTCCCAGTGCATCATGGATCACGAAAATTTCCTTCCAACCGACTCCGCCCCGGAATCCGGTGCCGAGAGCTTTGAGAAATGCCTCTTTGGCGGTGAAACGAGCGGCATAATGCTGGGCGGGTTTGAATCTGTTATGGCAATAGGAGATTTCCTCAGAACTGAAAATGCGTTCCACGAAGCGGGGATCATGATCCAGCAGGCGCTGGAAGCGGGCAATTTCGATGATGTCGACGCCGATCCCGTGTATCATTTCTGTCCTTTCGGTTGCAGGCAGTATATCCGAACCGGCTCGAAAATGCAATCACTTGCGGCTCCGTCAAGCCGATTGGCGTTTCAATCACCTGTCGTTTGTGATATACTTAAAAACCCATGTTGAAAAAGCGATTTGGAAAAAAAACGAAAATTCTGCTGATCACAGTATCCTTTCTGGCGGTGATTCTGCTCGGCGTACTGACGGGTATTCTTTTGGTGTATCAACGGGGGATAACCCTAATCGAAAACCTGGAAGACAAAACTCCCGGCGTGATGACCACTCTCTACGATGAAAACAACTCGGTTTTCAAGGAATTCGCCATCGAGAAGAGGATTCTGCTCAAATCCGAAGATATCCCGGAGGTCTTTAAAGAAGCACTGGTCGCTTCCGAGGATCACAGCTTTTACCGTCACTGGGGGATCAACATCAAAGGGTTTCTCCGAGCGGTTATGGGCAAAATCCTCGGAAAACGGTGGGGAGGAGGCAGTTCCATCACCCAGCAACTTGCCCGTCGTCTCTTTCTCACTCCCGAGGTGACCATTTCCCGGAAGCTGAAAGAGATGTTGCTGGCCATCCAGATCGAAAAACGGTATTCCAAGGATCAGATCATAGCCTTTTATTGCAACTGGATTCCGTTCGGCGGCAGCGCCTATGGGCTGGAGGCCGCATCGCAATACTATTTCGGCAAACCGACGCGGGAGCTCAAGCTGTCCGAAGCGGCGATGATTGCCAGCATCATCCCGGCGCCCAACAACAAGTTCCATGTCTACCGTCATCCGGACCAGGTTCTGCGTCGGCGGAATTACGTGCTCGGTGAGATGTACCGGATGGGGATGATCAACCGGCCGGAACGGGACCAGGCCGTACGCGAACCTCTTCCTATCCGTTCCTTTGACGTCAACAAAGATGCGTTGGCCGATTATTTTTCCGAGGAGATCCGCAAGTATCTCGAAGAGAAATACGGTCAGGCACTTCTCTATAAAGGTGGGCTGAATGTTCACACCACTCTCAACCGTGAGATCCAGAATTGGGCCGAATACTCTCTGAAAGAGGGATTGCGTGCCCTCGACAAAAAAAGGGGCTGGCGGTTGCGCTCTAAGCGACCGAACCTGATCGAATTGAAGCAGGACCCGCAGACCAGCCGCCTCGAATCCTGGTCAAGACTACGATTCACCAAGGATGAAATCGCCGAAGGGATCGTTCTGTCGGTCGATGCCAAGCAGGCCAAGGTCCGGATCGGAGAGTACCAGGGGGCGATGCTGGCCCGGAGTGCCGATTGGACGAGGTATCCGCTGCCGAAAATTTTGAAGAGAGGTGATATCACGCTGTTTCGGATACTGGATGCCGATCACCGGAGCTTGACACTGAGTCTGGGGCTGGAGCAGGAGCCCGAAGTGGAGGGAGCCATTCTGGTCGTCGACAACAAAACCGGTGCCATCAAGGCCATGGTGGGCGGGTATTCCTTCGAGAAGAGCAAATGGAACCGGGCCATCCAAATGGTGCGGCAGTCGGGTTCCACGTTCAAGCCGATCATTTATACGGCGGCCCTGGAACATGGCTTCACGGCGGCCACTTTGATGGACGATGCTCCTTATTCCTATATTGACCCAATGACCGGAATCGCCTGGGAGCCCTCCAATTATGAGGAAGACTACCTGGGGCCGATCACTTTGCGAACCGCCCTGGCTAAATCCAGAAATGTTGTCACCGCCCGGGTGATCGAAGCGATCACACCCCAGATCGGTGTTGAGTATGCCAAGCGATTCGGTATTCGATCCGATTTGCATCCGTTCATGTCGATTGGGCTCGGGGCCTTCGAAGTGACCATGAAGGAGATGGTGGAGGCTTTCAGCGTATTCGCCAATTTGGGGACACGGGTCAATGCCTACTATGTCAAGAGCATCAGTGACCTGAACGGCTACATCATCGAAAAGAATCAACCGGAATTGAAACAGGTGATCGAAAAGGAGACGGCGTTCGTCATGAACTACCTGCTCCGGGGAGTGGTTCAATCGGGAACCGGCTGGCGGGCCCGGTCGTTGAAGGCCCCCATTGGCGGAAAAACCGGCACCACCAACGATTACAAGGACGCTTGGTTCATCGGCTTCACTCCCACGATCACTGTGGGGGTGTGGGTCGGATATGACAAGGAGCGATCCCTGGGCGGTGGAGAAACCGGATCCGAGGCGGCTTCACCGATTTTTGTCTCATTCATGGAGAAATACCTGGGAAAATTTCCCGAGACGGGCACTTTCCGACCACCGGTTGGCGTGCTCTTCATTGATATCGATAAAAGAACGGGAAAGCGGCTGCAGCCTGAATGTCTGTATCCTTTTAAAGAGGCATTCATCCCCGGCACCGAGCCGGGGCCGCTCGATTTTTGTAACGCAGAAGAACACGATAAGATTTTCAATTATTATGGGAAAGAGGATAAAACCACCACCGAGATTCAATAAACCAACGGCAAAGAATACCGGCTATTTGACCGGTTCTGGGGGAGTGGTGGATTCAACTGTCGGTTGTTTTACCAGAAAGTAACCGAGATAGGCCAGGTTGTTGCGGATCAAGCGGATACGGAAGTATTCCCCGCCCTTTAAAAGTCCTCGGGTGATCGATTTGCTGCGGCCTTTCAAATCGACGATGATGGCCATCTCTTCGATTAGAGGTTCGTTCTTTGTATCAGACAGGACAAAAAAGTATCGATCTTCTTTCTGAGTCAATTTCACACTGTACGTTCCCTTGGCGAATTCACTCTCCGCGTGGATGAAATTGACGGGGAAAATTACTTTCCCCATTTTAATCTCCAGAGGCTTGACGACGGCCGGTTCCTGTTCAGGTGGGGGGGTGGTCTGTGTCGCCGTTTCCTGATTGGTTGGATTGGCAGCGGGATCCTGTTGCGCTGACAACGAACAGAAACAAAAAACCGTCAAACTGATGATCAACAACCGTATCATGGTTTGCCTCTCCTCGCCGGAATCGATCTGTATCCAGCCATGGCTCAATTATACTCAAACCGAGATCGAAATGTCAAATGGTTGTCCGCCTCCAGACTTGGGTTCTTCTGACAAATTGATCCAGGGCGGATGTCTTGATTTGGGTTGCCCGGAATAGGAATGACTTGAAAAAATCGTCCTGTTCTGGTACTCTCGATAATCAGGAGGGTTTCGCATGACCGCCGCACCTTTTTCAATCCGGTGCTGGTTCTGTCTGAGCGAATATGACCCTGTCGCTTCCTCCTGGTGCCGACACGCCGAACCCACAAAGATCTGCCCCTATTGTTATCGATGTTTCTGCGATGCGTCTGCGGAATACAAGGACAATTTCTGGAAGATTTGTCCGGAGGAGATGCTGAAGGAGAAGCTATTCTTTGAGGTATCGGCTCACGTTCCCCTCGGGGAGATGCTGGTCAAGGCCGGGAGAATCTCGGAAGAGAATCTGCAGACGGCATTGCAGAAACAGCGGATTTTCAAGAAAAAAATCGGAGAAATCCTGATCATGATGGCGCTCATTTCCGCTGATGAATTGGAGTTATACCTGCTCAGCCAGAAGAGCATCGAAACGGTGGATCTGAAATCGACTCCCTTCGACGAGAAGTTGATTCGTCGGTTGGGGAGGGAGAAATGCCGGGAATTGCAGATCGTTCCCCTGGAAGCGCAAAAGATCGGCAACAATCAGGTGTTACGGTTCGCCCTTCACGATACGAAGGATTTGCAGCGTATCAAGCTCCATCCCGATTTCAGTGCTTTGACATTGATCCCCTACCTGGCCAGGGAGGAGGACGTCCGGGCTTTTCTGGACAAAACGGATGCCGCCGAGAACGATGTGTCGATCGCACCGCCCGCAAATGGAAATCTGCATGTGGAGTTGATCAATCAGATCATCAAGAAAGCGATCATGGCTGAATACTCGGATATCTATTTCGAGCGGAAGGGTGACCAGATCAATATCCACTATCAGGGAAATGAACGGCTGATCAAGGTCAACCTGCCTGTTATGGATATTCGGGAGTTTTTTGCGAAATTGAAAAAAATCTGCGACATCAGTTCGGACGACCAGACCGGATATCAGAAGAGTACCTTGAAGATCAGTCGGCAACTGAGTCATATCCATATCCGGGCTTTCTACTTGCCCAGTCATCAGCAGGAGAACCTGCGCTTGAAAATCATCAATACGAACCTCCTGCAGCGGCCGTTGACAGAGTTTAATTGGGACGACCAGGAATTGGAGTCGATCGTCTCCAGGCTGGCTGCTCCCCGGGGATTGTACCTGATTGCCGGGCAAAACTCAGTGCGGTTGCAGGAAACAGCTTACTGCTTGATGCACAGCTTGAAGAATGAACGGATCGCCAGCGTGGAGTCGATCGTCTTGGCGAATACGCCGGGAGTGTACAAAATCGAGAAGGAAGAGCCGGATGTCCTTGAGGATGCCTACCGGATGTTGCTGCAATATAATCCCCAAACCATGGTTCTTTTTGATTTCTTCGAAAAGCACTATGCGCCGGCTTTCCTCCAATTCGCCGAGCAGGGGAAACTGATCCTCCTGATCAAAGCGTTTTCCAACGAGGAGATCGCGGATAAACTCCTCCGGGAATTGGAAATCCCCTTTGCATATATTAAGAAGCATCTTCAGCTTCTCGTCCTGCAGCGGGAAATGAATGTCTTGTGTGATCAATGCAAGATCAAGGATGCCAAGACGGTGACCGATTATTTCCCCGAATCGGGATTCGGCCAGGAGTTTCAGCTGTTTTCAGAAAAGGGTTGCGAGTTTTGTTCCCAGACCGGTTCGGATCAGCAGCGGTTTCTTTCGGAAGTGTTCGTGCTGAACGACACCGATCGCGAGGCCTTCCGGGAAACTGACTTGATCGGGATCTCCCAGAGAATTTCGGAGTCGGGCAACCTGACTTTCGCCCGCAAGGCGATGAATTACCTGCTGAAAGGGGAGATATCGTATCGGGAATACCTGCGCTTTATTTGAGCTCGGGATTCCTTGACTCTCCGTCGAAAATAGTCGAACAGGAGAGACAGATGAAGGGACCGCGAGACGGGCGCCGTTTCTTTTTTCGGTTCCAGAGCCAGCCCAGCCAGCCACTGACGACTACGACGGCCAGCGGCGGAAACAGGGCGATCAGGATCAAACCGGCCAGGATTATCGAGGTGATGGTGATCCCCGCGTATATCGCCACTTCGGGAGCTTCCTCGCGGCTGTAGTCTTCTCCATGCTCCACAGGCAGGATGTTGTCGGATCCGCAGCGGGGACAGCGAGGCAATTGCCCGGTCATTCCTGGTTCAGGAGTATCCGGGTGCCGAGAGCGCTCTGATAATCGGAAAAAAGAGCTTTCGACCCGGCCGCTCCGTCTCGGACCTCGCTGAAGATGTTCATGCGGGAATCGAGCAGGTCGATGATATGCAATGCGTATGCCTCGGGCATTTTCGGGACTTCCGGTGACCCGAATTCCTTTTCCCCGTGATGGGAAATGATCAGGTGCTGGATTCTCATCGCCCATTCTTCAGGAAATTGAGGGATGTCTCGGATCAACTCCAGGAAGAGGGAATAGCTGATCATGACATGACCAAGCAGTCCTCCCGGCAGCGTGATATCAAGAGCGGGCTGGATCTGGAATTCGTAGAGCTTGCCGATATCGTGAAAGAGCACTCCGATCAGCAGCAATTCTGTATTCAGTGCATAGTGATCGGCGATGGAAACAGCCAGTTTGAGCAGGGTTGTGGTATGTTCGAGCAGTCCACCCGGATAGGCGTGATGGATTCGCATAGCGCCGTAGTGGGTCAACAGAGGGGTAGAAAAGCGAGTGAAGTAACGATCGAGCAATTCCCTCAGGAATGGAGTTTGAATCCGGTCATAAGTGATTTGGCGAGCCAGAGTGAGCATCTCCGTTACATCGAAGGGGGCCGATTCGGTAAAGTCTTCTTCGCTGAATCCCGATTCCTTGCCGGTGAGAGGCAAAATTCGATTGATCCGAAGCTCACACTTCTGGTTGTATTCGGTGACTTCACCGGAAATCCGGTAGATGGTCCCGGTTTGAATGGTTTTTTCGACGTGAGCGGCATTTTCCCAGATTTTTCCCGCGATCCGGCCGGTCTTGTCCATCAGGGTAAGAGTCAGGAAATCGTTCCCGTCCTTTTTTTTCTTCTTGCTCAATTCCAGGATGCGGTAGTACCAGTCGATTTTTTCACCGGGCTTGAGTTGGTCGACCCATTTCGGTTCGGGGAACAACGGAAGTTCCTGATTCATTTGTCAATGCCTCCGAAGCGGATTTCCACCTGGTGGGACGTGCGGATCTCACTCAGCCACCCGGCCAGTCGTTCCTCGGTTTTCAGCTTGCGCAAGTGTTGCTCGATCACCGGGGCCATTTCCACCAGGCTGGCCGGTTGGAGCTCGTATTGACGTTGGACTTGCAGGTATTCGGTCTGGTAGAACCGCTCGATCTCAGGAAAGGGGATGATGATGTTCATGGCGAATTTTTGACGGAGCACTTTTTCATAGAAGACGCGTTCAGCGATGAAGGATCGGAATCCGGGCCAGTCCAACTGGAAACGGGCAATTGTGCCACGGAGTTTTTCCAGGGACCCCGCTTTTTGCAGAATCGCGGTCTGCACCACTTCGTAATCCTCTTCATCCAGGGTGAACTGGGTCTGGAATTCTCTGAAGACCACCCGGTAATCGATCAGTTCGTTGACCACCCTGAGATAGAAGTTTTCGTCCGTATCGCTGATGCTGCGGAAATTCGGGAAGAGGGAGATCGCCTTTTCCACGTCTGAAAAAGTGATTATCTGATCGTCGACGATGGCGACGATGCGGTCGAGCATGATGCTGGAAGCCTGTGAGAGGATTGTCAGAACCAGCAGCCCCGTACTGATCATCGACGGTTCTCCTTGCTGCGGAAGTCCGGGTGAGCGGGGTGGTGTGAAAAATGTATCATCATAACGGCATCATACCATCCCGAAACGGGGAATGCAATCGCGAGTAACCGGTTCAGCGGTGCGGAAAAGGCGGATTATTCGATCCAGATTTTGATATGGGAATCGCCGTCCCGGATCTCCATGATGACACCCGTTTTCTGCGACAGATTCTTGAGCAACTGGTCGATCTGGTAACCCTTGGCGCGCATGCTCTTCTTGGTTTCCTCGTCCAATGAGTGGATCACCAGATCGGCGAGAAAAAGGGGGACCTGCAGGAATACCTTTTCCGGTTTTCCCTTTTCGGTGATCTGGATCTTGATCATCCGGACCTCCGGGCTCTTCGGGTTCTGGTTCGGTTGTGCAGATAGGCTATTCGGATCGACCCTGAGCATGGCGATCCTGGCCAGGTCCTTCAATTGATTATCGGTTTCGTTATGCAGAATCTCCTTGAGAACGGGGAGGGCGGCGGCCGCGGTCTTCTTATCGCGGTCGTAGCTCAGCGTGATAGCGGCGTAATATCGGACCGTTTGCGCCGGGTGTTTGAGCAGGTCGAGAATCGTTTTCAAATAACCGGTTTCACCTTTTTTGTACAGATCGAAGCAGATTTTGATCCGCGCCGATTGCGCCTCCTCGGTCAGGCTCTCGTCCGGGCTGAGGGGAATGAATTTTTCATAGAAACCGAGCGCCTCCTTCGGTTTCTTCAACTCCGCCAAGCACTTACCCTGATAAAACACGAAATAGGGGTAGTGGGGGCTTTGCGGGTAAAGGGATACCGCTTCAGCGAGTATTCGGGACGCGTCCTGCCAGTTTTTATCGAACATGAGCAGTTTGGCTTTTTCCAGGTATTCCTTGTCCTGCAGAGCCTCCAGGGACATCCAGGAAGACAAGGCGACCAGTATCCACGTGACACAAATTGTTTTCCGCATATTAGGCCTCACTTGCGGCGAACCGCAAATCGCTTTCCAGCAACCGGATCTTGAAGAGGATGTTCTCTTGGCGGATCAGGTTCTGGATCCTCTCCAGTTCAGAGCAATGGGCTTCGGGGGGAACCTTCATGATCTCGTAGAAGAGGAGATCGAGTTGACCGCAGATCGGCTCCGCCTTCGCGAGTTCGACCCGGTCGAATTCGGGCTCTATGAACGCTTTTTTCTGCAAAAGGGTGCGGATTTGCCGCGAATGACGGGCGATTTCCTGGGGGTCAGGGGGGGCGGTCCGGCATTGTTTCATGATATCGGTGAGAAGGATCTGGCTTTGGTCGAGATACTGCAGCAGGTGGTCGCGGGTGAGTGTCGTTTCCATGTGATCCAGGGTTTCCGATGAGATCGAGGCAGAGATCCGGTTTCCGGGGTGGAACGACTGTACCCGCAATCCGGAAATCGAGATCAATCCAATCAGGAGTGTGGCGGCGATACCACCGAGGAGAGCGTGCCACGAAAAACGGGAGGGGAACCGGATCGGATCGGCTGGCTCTGGGGAGGGCATGACTTGTCGGGGCAGTCGCCGGGCCTTCTCCAGGGTGTCGGCGGCGAATGCTTTCCAATCGATCGTTTTCATTGCCGCTTCGGCCTGCTTGTCGATATCTGCCGCTTGGTTGACGAAATGGGAAAACCGCTCCCACTCGCGGCGACAGGATTCGCACTGTCGAAGGTGATCCCGTACCTGGGTTTCTCGTTCCGTAGACATGTCTCCAGTCAGCCAATCGGGCACTTCTGAGATGACGTGGCGGGTCATTGACCACCTCGGAATTGAAACTGGGAGAAGCGCTGACGGAGTTTTTGAATGCCACGATGGTGAAGGGTTTTGACAGTGCCGATGGAAATGCCGAGTTGGGCGGCAATTTCCTGCAGCTTTTTGCCGTTGAGGTGTTTCAAGAAAAAAACAGTCTTTTGCTGCGGAGTCAATACCTGCTCGGCCAGGTCGATCACCTGTTGGAAATCCTCGGACCGGTCCGGCGCCGATGACCAGGGCGGTTCAGTGGATGCCAGCTCAGGTCCATCATCGGTCGAGCCGGTCAGTTGCTGCCGGTGATTGTGCTTGCGATAGAAATCGATGCAGAGGTTCTGGGTGATTCGGTAGATCCATCCGCTCAGGGAGGTTTGTTCCTGCCATTGATCGCATTTTCGATAGATCCGGAGAAACGTTTCCTGGGTTATTTCCATGGCATCCTCCCGGTTCCGCACAAACTGATACGCATAACGGAAGACCTTTTTTTGAAAATGGTTGAGCAATTCGGCAAACGACTGCTCATCGCCGTCACGGAGCCGAATGGCCAATCGGTTTTCCCATTCGCGATCATATCGTGCCTCCTGTTCCGAAGCGTTCATCCGGTTGCCAGATACCTCCTTGTACTCGCTTCACAAAATGAAAACGGACTTTCGCGCTGAAGGTTGACAGTTACATGAAGATTGTAGCAGGCGGGGGAAGAAGAAGTCAAAACCTTCGACAATCAAAAATAATTTATTGAAAAAAAAGAAAATCTGGTATATATTTTTTTTATCCCTGAACAAAGAGGAGGAGTGCAATCATGCGAATCTTCGGTCGGTCGTCGGTTTCATCGGTAATGAACACCCTGCTCAAAACTGCCTGGCTCGTCTCCTGGATCGTCGTCATTTTGGTGATCCTGGTGGGGGTGATTCAGATGTTCTCACCCGATTTGGTCAACGAGTATTACACCTATGTTCATGTCGGAGTCAACAAAACCCTCTTCTTCTTTACCGGCTCTTCGCCGGAGCCGGCCGCTTCCGATACCCGGTTGGTGATCGCCCCGGGGTATATCCGGCTGTTGCGGATGGATACCGATTTCGTCCGCTTGTCGCTGGTGTTCACGCTCCTCTTCTGGGTGATGGGGATGGTCATTATCCAAAACCTGCGACGTTTTTTTACTACCCTGACCTTTCAGGGCAGTCCCTTTGTAATGGAGAATGTCCGTTATCTCAAGGTGGTCGGCTATACGATCATGGCCAGTGCGCCGATCCGCGGGATTTACGAGTGGTTGTTCGGGAATTACCTGATGCGCAATATCCGTCTGGAGGGAGCCGTCTTCAAATCGATTTTCAGCCTGGAGATCTCGTCGGTTTTCCTCGGTTTGATCGTGATTGTGATGGCGGAAATCCTCCGCCGCGGGATCGAGCTGCAGAACGAGCAGAATTTGACCGTGTAAGGAAGCAATCATGGCAATTATCGTCAATTTGGATGTCATGATGGCCAAACGAAAAATGTCGTTGACCGAATTGTCGGAGCGGGTCGGGATCACCATGGCCAATCTCTCCATACTCAAACAGAGCAAGGCCAAGGCGATCCGTTTCACGACACTCGATGCCCTTTGTCGGGAATTGAATTGCCAGCCGGGAGATATACTCGAGTATATCAACGAGGACCGGGATGCCTACTATCGGAGACGATGATCCGGACCATTGCGCAAAAAATGGTTTTCCGGACCAGGAGAATTTGCAAAAAAAGAACGGGGTGAGTAAAATGGCCGATGTCGGATCCATGCCAATGAAACTGATCATTCAGATCCCCTGCTATAACGAGTCGGATACGCTGGCGGTGACGCTCGGGGATTTGCCGCGGCAAATTCCCGGTTTTTCCCGGGTGGAATGGCTGTTGATCGACGACGGGAGTACCGATGAATCGGTGGCCATTGCCAAAGCCCATGGAGTCGATCACATCGTGCGGCTGCCGAAGCGGCAGGGATTGGCCAGGGTGTTCATGGCTGGCTTGGACGCTTGCATCAAACTGGGCGCCGATGTGATCGTCAACACCGATGCCGACAATCAGTACAAGGCGGAATTCATCCCGAAACTGGTTGCTCCGGTTGTCGATGGCAGCGCCGATATGGTGATCGGAGCGAGGTCGATTTCCCAGATCCGACAGTTTTCCCGTTCCAAGAAAATTTTGCAGCGAATCGGCAGCTGGGTAGTGCGCAAGTTCAGTCGCACTACTGTCCCCGACGCACCGAGCGGATTCCGGGCCTTGAGCCGAGACGCCGCCATGCGTATCAACGTCTTCAATGATTTTACCTATACCCTGGAAACCATCATCCAGGCCGGACAGAAAAACATGGCGATCATTTCCATCCCGATCGAAGTCAATCCCACGCCCCGCCCCTCAAGGCTGATCAAGGGGGTGTTCCCATACATCAAGAGATCGCTCGTCACCATTGTCCGTATTTCCATCATCTACAAGCCGTTTTCCTTTTTTTTCACTATTGGGCTCGGCCTCTTTTTCGGGGGATTTTTGATCGGTCTCCGGTTCCTCTGGTTCCTGCTCCATGGCACCGGACGCGGCCATGTACAATCGTTGATACTGGCTTCCATTTTGTTGGGGATGGGTGTGCAATCGATGCTGATCGCTTTTATTTCTGATTTACTGTCCACGAATCGGAAAATCTTGGAAGATTTGCAATATCGGATGAAAAAAATGGAGTACCAGGAAAAGGAACAGAAAACGAAATAGCCCTCAGTTGGACGATGAGTGTCCGGATGATTTACTGATCCCCATTTCGGCAAACCGCGAGAATATCGAATGCGGAGTCGAGATTGTCCCTGCTGATTCGAAACAATGGAGTCTCTCCCGGTTCAGGATCAGGAAACGATCGATCTGGATTCCGATTCCCCCTGAGAACCCGATGAATTAGACTCAAAATCGGCTTGAACAGCTTTCTGGGAAGCTTGCGGCGAAGAGCGAAGATATCCAATCTGGCGATGCGGATACTGCGCTGGATTCGTTGCCATTCGATTTCTTTGATCATTTCACATGGAGCCAAGCGGTAGATGTCTGTCTCATGGAATACAGAATTCAGTAGTCCGGATAATTCTGCCGGGGAATACTCACGAACATGAAAAACATTCCAGGGTTTCATTTTCCCCGGGAGTCTGATCAACCGGTTTGGAGTGGCCAATATGGCAATCCCGCTCCGCTTCAACACCCGATGGATTTCCCTGAGGAATTCTCTGTCATTGCGGACATGCTCGATCACCTGAAAGGCGATGACGGCATCGCAAGAGCCATCGGGCAGAGGAATCGTTTCTCCGTTATAGCTTTGAAACTTCCGATTTTCATTCCCGTATTTTTCAGTAGCAAGCTGAATAATCTCGGGGTCGATATCCAATCCAAGAACACAATTCACGGAATTGCTCAAGATGGAGCTCCCATATCCATCGGCGCAGCCCAGATCGATGGCGAAATGGGAGGGATTGAGGATCGATGTACACCATTGATATAGAAAGAGTCCTTTTAGATGGAGGTAGTATTCCTCCCGTGAACGTATTTTTTCAAATATGATCCGTTCTCCGCTCATGGGCGATCCACTATCTTTTGAAAATAGTCTTCGTATCTTCTGATCAATACAGACCACTCGAAATTGGCCAATGCACCATCCCGCGAATTCCGTCCGATCGTCGTGCGCAATTCGTCATCGCACAACAATTTCTTTATTTCTCTCCGGAATCCCTCGGCATCGAAAGCGGGCACCAGGATGCCGAGTTTTCCATCCAGTACAGCGTCCATTATCCCCTCGATACCGGTTGCGACCACCGGGACTCCGCAGGATAGCGCTTCCAGTATGACGATACCGAATCCCTCGACATCACCCTTGACGGGAATATTCGGGACGACGGTTATGTCAGCAATGTTATAGAGAATTTTCAATTTCAGATCGTCTATTTCTCCCAGGAGAGATACATGTTGGGCAAGATGGAGTTCGTGGATCACCGCTTCTATCTTTTCCGACATGGGGCCAGTGCCGGCAATGATATATTTAAAGTCCAAGCCATCGGCTATCAGTAGAGGGATGACTTCACGAATGAACCAATGAACCCCCTTCCGCTCGACCAGCCGGCAGACCGAAAGGATTACCTTAGTTTTTTCCCCAAAAAGGTCGGATGAAAACTGGGCCCGAAGTTCATGCTTTTGATCGGGAAGAATCAAGTTATCCTCTATCCCGACGGGAATCACGGTGGTTCGGTTGGGGGCAATCCCCCGTTGAATGCATTCTCTTCTCGTGGAATGACTGATGCAGATGATCCCGTCGAGGTAACCTGCCGCTTTTGGGACAATCGACTGATAAAACCGGTTGGGGAAAACGATATCCAATCCGTTGATCGAGGCGACCACAGGGATCCGCCATATTTTGAGTAGGACTCCGATAATGGCTAGCAATCCCTCGTTCAGATAGATCAAATCGATTTTCCGGGTGATCAGTGTCCATGTCGCCCGTACCAGAAACAAGGGCAAAACAAGTGGCAGCCATTTCTTCGACCCGCTCCATTTCAGGAGGTAAACCCGGTGATTCATCTGCAGGTGTGTATGGAATTGTGCAGCTACTCGCTGGAGGCCGCCTTTGGCCGGGGGGAAATGCCTGGATATAAACAGGATGTTCATGCCAATTCGCCCTGCCGTTCATCGGACTGAATGCGGATCTGGCGATACTCTTTATTCTGGCTCGCCGATACTCTCATGGGGATATTGTGAAAAATAGAATTCATCATGTCAACTGGTTCAATCGCTTTCGGTTGATCCCTCTGTATTCGTTTTGAATAATAAGGAAATCAAAAAAACGATCAGGTCAGCTAGGATCGACGTGATCCGAAATACCAAAACGGCGACCAATGTTGGTTGTTTCCCGATTTGAGGGGCTATCAATACCAGTAACACGGCTTCTCTTACTCCGATACCGGCAGGAGATCCATAGGTTAGAAAGCCGCAGAGCCAGGATAGCGAGAATGCCGATATGATCATTGGGATCAGATGCAGCGGGACTTCAATCCCCAGGAACACTTGGATGATTCCGATCATGATCATTCCCGAGATGATAAAAACAAGGAAATGGAGAAGAAAGCAAACTCCGAAAATCTGCATGAAGGGCAAGGTGGCGATTTTCTTTAATCGATCGATCACCAGGGCTTTGTTTTTCCTTAGAAAAAAGAAAATGATCAATCCAAGTATGACAATTCCACTGGTGATCACCAGCACGGTATTGATTCCAAATATCCTCCTTAGGAGGGTGATGGCGGGTCCGGTTCGCTTGACCAGCGCGAGCGACGAAAAAATGAGAGATGAAAGAACGATCATAACCGCTTCGACAAAACTGCTCAATAAAACCGCCTGCTCATTGATACCAAAATACCTTGCCAAATAGTATCTACCGGCGTAGTGGAAAAAATTACCCGGGATGTATTTGGCGATATTTGCTTTGGCATTGATTTTCAAAACATCGGGGAAGGGGACTTTTTTTTGCACGATCAAATTGAGGATCAGGTTCCATCCGAGAGTGGACAGTAAGAAGATGAACACGGTAATGATGGTAAAAACAGAGAAGGCAAAGACTGTTTTCCCTGAAATCGGAATGGAAGAAAGGCTTCGATCCAGTTTGAAAAATTGCTTTGTCAAAAAAGAGAGGGCGATCATGGATACGATGAGTCCGATGAGCGAAAAGCTTTTTTTCATTTTTTATCGATTTGTTTTTTTGGGTTTTCAAGAATCTGATACGTTTTATCTGAATAGATAATCGGCCATTGTTGCAGGAATTGATTGATTCGCTTCTGCTGATCAGCGGTCAAGCTGTACACCTGCGGCCGGCCGGTCATGAACCGATGAAGACCTGAATTGGACAAGAGAATATGGGAAACGGAAAGTTTTTCTACTTCAGTGGCTATGGCTTCCGCTGATACGCTCTTCTTGGAGATTTCGATCAATGGATGCTGATCCGCTTGAGAACAGACGATGAATTGCTTTTTCATATAGAACGACCGGTCCTCACCCAGGAACATGACCTTTATTTGATCATTCAGATTCCGATTGATGAAATCAATTGCCGGGTAACAGGGGAGAGCATACAGATATGGCGCGCTGATTGTCATCGGGCTTTTTAGCATTCGAGTCTTCAGGTAGTGAATGCCCAAGGTGAATCTCTCCTGCAAGGATACTTGCTGAACCAGATTGAGTGAAAGAAGAGAATAGAAGAGAATCAGAATAAGTCGTTTCATTCGGGGGATTCGTTCCATTATTGTCAGCATTCCATCGGCGATTGGAATAGCGAATAAGAGCAGACTGGGGAGGAAGAACCGGGGGATTCGGGCAAAGAAGAGGAGAAATCCGAAAGCAAGGGTACTGAATAAGGTCAGGAACCGGAATTGAACCGTTTTTACCGAGAAAAAAATGAATGGAAAGAAGACTAGGAACAGAATCCCCAAAACCGATGTCAAACCGTACCGGTAGGGAAACAGGAACATGTTGAAGGGAAAGGCGAGCAGTTGTCCGGGGTTGCTGGTTTCACCCCGCAAGAAACCGGTAGCGAACTGGGCCGCCTGGGCCGGATTCCAGGAGTCGCTGGGAAACAGGTTTGACAAGTAAGGGTATACCGGATTTCCGGTGAAGACCAGATTTTTGATCAGCCAGGGGAGCAGGATTAGGAAGGCGACCAGTGCAATCACCAACACTTTTCGCCATTTCTCCGCAAACGGGGCGCGGAGGAAGAAGAAAACAGCGAGAATGAAACCGGCAAAAAAGAAGATAAAACTGTACTTGCTGGCTAATGCGAATCCCCAGAAGATGCCTGAGAGGATGAGTGGAAGACGGTTGGATTCGATGACCGAACGGGAGGCCGCGGTCAGAGCATCCAGGTGGAAGAAAAAGAGTCGAATGGCAACCAACATGTACAGCATGCCGGAGATATCGGTATTGGAAATCGTCGTCAGAAAACCGACCTGGGGGATGCTGAAAAAAAGAAGAGCGGAATACTGACCGTTCCCTCCCCGGGAGCGGCCGAACCAGGAGGATAGAAGCAGGATGATCAGCAGGCTTGAGACCAGCGATAGGAGGTTGGTGGTGTGTACGGCTTTGCCCAGCAGAGCGAAGAGGAAGAGCATTTCGACCTGCAGGGGGAGGTTGGAGTTGTAGTTGGTGTTCCAGGGGACGAATCCCCCCTCCATAATGTATAAGGAGGGGACGGCCAGGTGATAGACCATGGCGTCATGGAAGGTAGGTGGAAAAAGGGCGAAGAACAGATTGACGACGATCAAAACGATGAGGAAAAGAAGGGGAAGGGATATCTTTAGTCTGGTGCGCGGTTTGGGTGGTTGAAAATATCTGAACCCCTGGATGAACAGAAGATTTCCGGCTGTGAGTACGACCAGAAAAAAAAGAAAATGGAGAAGATGTAAGGCGGCAGCGAGAAAGGTGAAGGCCGAAATCACTCCATAACCGAGCGTCGTTTCGATGACGGTCGTTTCGATTCTCCCTGCAAAGGGAAGTGCTTTCCCGATGATCCGTTTTCCGAACCCGTTCGCCGCTGTTGAGATCAGTATGCAGGCCGCAATTCCCCAAACGATTGGCAAGGGGTTCCCTCTTATTCAGGAGAGCAGCCGGTTGAGCTTTGATTGACTGGAGTGGCCATATTTTTAAGCTAGCACAAAGGATTTGCGCAGTCAAGAAGAGCGGCCGGACTGTTCGGGATAAAAAAAAGGCCGCCCGCATGGCGGGCGGCCCTTGGGGAGAGGGGGGAGAAAGGGTTATTCCTTTTCTTTCACCACGGCGCTGCCGCTGGCAGTTTTCACTGTGATGCGCGGGGAGGAAGTACCCCGTGTGGCGATCTTCCGGATATATACATGATCGTACTCTTCGAATTCCTCTTCCTTGTCGAACTTGAACGGGGCCTTGATGTTGCCACTGTCCTTTTTTGCGGTCAGGATGAATTCACCCCGTAGGGGCTGCCCGTTGAAATTCAACACCGCATCGCCGGAAGCCGAGGCGATCGTAACATCGAATTCCAGAGGGGATCCCAATTTGACCTGGACATCGCCGGAAGCGGTTTTGAAAGCGCTGGGCCCCTTGATTTGCACATCATTGACTGCGACTTCACCGCTGGCGCTCTTGATTTTGCAGGCGCCCTGCAGGGAATTGATCTGGATATCCCCGGAAGCGGTTGCGACATCGATCTGGTCGCCATTTCCTTTGACCAGTTCGATATCGCCGCTGGCCGATTTGATTTTCAGGTTTCCCGAACTCTGAATCAAGCGGATATTGCCGCTGGCCGTGAGCAGGGAGAGCTCTCCCGCGATCCCTTCAGCCTCGATATCCCCGGAGGCCGAGCGGACTTCGATGGTTCCCTTAATTCCCGCTACCGTCAGATCCCCGGAGGCGGATGAGAAGGTCAGGTGGATATCTCCCGGAACCGTGACGTCCCAGTGGGAATTCCCGGAGAAGGAGGTATGCCGCTTGAACTCCTCCTTGAGAATCAGTTTTCCCTCTTCCTCGATCATCACCGGCTGGTAATCGCCTTCGTTGTAAGTGTGGCTGACTCGCACCGAGATCTTGTCGGCTTTGTCGGCTTTAACGCTGCAATTGCCGCTGACCATTTGAATTTGGATAAATTTCCGGGGAGAAAACTGTTTTTCGGTTTTTGTCTCCTGGGCGGCGGTCGCCAGTCCGAAGCAGGTACAGACGATACCTACCAATAAAATCCTTTTTGTCATGGTATTCATGGTCCCTCCTATTTGTTTTCGATCAAAAAAATATTGCCGTTGATCGTCTCGATGACGACCTTGTTCTTCCCGCTGTCGGTTTTCCCTTTTCCGCGGATATATTTGAGCACGGAATGCTTCGATGTCCCGGACACCTCTTCTTCCGTAACCGTGACGGGAAAGTCGCTTTGAATGCGATACTTGTTCGCGCTGGTGCGGGTGAGTCCGATTTCCAGTTCCAGTTCCATTGGCCACCGCTTCGGCACCCTCAGGGTGATATCGCCGCCCTTGGAGGAGAGAAATACGGTATGATCGGCGGTATCACCAGAACCAATCATCCTGATGTCGATATTTCCACCCATGGTAGTGGCGCGGACCCGTCCGTCCACCTCATCGATGCGGATATCGCCGCCCATCGTCCGGGCGTTCACGAACACACGGGCTCTGTGGATATGGATATCTCCGCCCATGGTGTCGACTTCAGCCCCCTGATCGGCTTCTTCGACATGGATTGCCCCGCCCATGGTTTTGATCTTGACGGTTTTACCCGAGCTTGATCCGGAGGCTGGGCCGACATTTTTGTAGATGACATTACCGCCCATGGAGGTGCCCTTGATATCTCCGATCACATTCTCGATGCGGACGTGTCCGCCCATGGTATGCACCTTGCCGTCGACCTTGGATTCGGTCAGGGTGATCTCCCCGCCCATGGTTTCCATGGAGATGATGCCGTTGAGATTGGACAAATCGAGGCTGCCACCCATGGTCCGGCCGTCGAGTTTTCCTTCGAGGTGGCGAATTGTGATCCCGCCCCCCATGGTTTTGACCCTGACATTGAACCGGCGGGGAACCTGAAAGTGAAAGGCGGGGGGGTGGTGGCGGCTGGATGTCCGATTGGAACGGCAATCGGCGGTGACGCCATCGTCTGTCTTCGAAAATTCAATCGTCCAGTCCGACCGGTCGCCGTTGGCGAATTCGACGGTCATTTCCGCTTTCGGCTGGTCCCATCCGGTCAGGAAAACGGTTCCTCCCGATTTCAGGTCGATGGTCAGATTATTTCCCGGTTCTACGGGAATCTCTTTTTTCAACGTATCCTTGGCTGCGAGCAGCGACCATAGGAACACGAACAGGATGAAAACCAACCGTTTGATCATGACAACCTCCTGGATCGGCGGGTGGGCTGCCGACACCACTATGATGCCATCGCCGGAGATGAAAATCGACCAGCATTGCAATCTTGTACACTATGGGAGGGATGAAATTGCAATTTCCGATCTGTGTCAATCAGGGGTTCGGTTCTTCCGATATTCAGAAGGGGTCATGCCGGTGAATTTTTTGAAGGCCATATTGAACACCGATTTGGAATAGAATCCGACCTCATAGGCTAGATCGAGCAGCGATTTTTTTTGCTGGTTGGGATCGGCCAGGCGACGGATGGCCTCCTGGATCCGATACTGGTTGATGAAATCGTTGAAATTGCGTTGATACTGCTCGTTGATGAGCTGGGAGAGGTAATTGGGATGGATATGCATCTGATCGCTCAGTTTTTTCATGGTAAGCGACGGATCGAGGTAGGCCCGCTCCACATCCATTGATTGCGTCAACTTCTGTTTGATCTCCTCGGCTCGGTCGCTTGTCAGGGCCGATGTCTGGTATTTTTTTCGGGGGCTCTCGACGGGGGGGGATATCGGCTTGGGTTTGTGACGCATGCCCACTATAGCTCCGGCTGAACCGATGAGCAGCGTTCCCAACAACCACCAGATCAGAGATCTTCCGGCCACCCGGAGGGTGACCACTTCGCCTTTTTGGTTCCACTGTCCCGATCGGCCGGCGGCAATCACCTGAAACCGGTAGGTTCCCGGGGAGAGGTTGAAATAGAGAGCTGCCGGAGCCTGGGGGGAGGCGAGGTTGCGCCATTCGGTTTCGAATCCTTCCAGTCTGTATCGATACCGGACCTCGTCCGGCGATCCGAGATCGAGGGCGATGAAATAGAATTCAATCATATGCCGTCCGGGGGGAATCTTGATCGGATCGAGCTTTTCCCGGGATACGCCATCGACACGGATCTCTTCCACTCGTACCGTCGGCGGGGGTGTTGGATTTGAGATCGACTCGATGACCGCCACTCCAGCTCCGGTCGAATAGAAGACACGCCCCTTCCGGTCGGGAAAAACGACCGGAGTAACGCCGCTGGTTCCCGGCTGGCTTGGCAGTCCGTCCGCCTCACTGAAACGGGTGATCGGGATGGGTGATCCTTCGCTCGCTCCGCTCTGCAATGCGTCGATCGGGATATAGAATATCCCCCGGGATGAGGCGATCCACAGGTTTGCCGCCAACCCGGTTTGTCCGGGAGGCGCTTCACAAAACCCGAGGATGGTGTTTCCGGGGAGACCCTGCTCGATCGTAAGCCGGCGCTTTCCCCCTGCCGACTGAATCCAGACGCCGTTACCGTTGGTTCCGATATACATGGTCCCCTGATACTGCGGCGATTCATACAGGGCCAGGATGTCGGGGGAACCCCAGGAATCGGGCAAGGAGACCGGTCGGAATCCTCCCTTTGCCTGTTGAAACAGTCCCTCCCGGGTGCCGACCCAGATGAGCCCCGTGGCGTCGCGGAGAAGGGCCTGTATCCGTTTGTCCGGAAAATGGCGGGCAGGCGGTTTTCCTGCATCGACCTCCATTTCCAACAGACCCTCCCGGGTTCCGAGCCAGAGTCGTCCGGGCTCCTGGGGGAGAATCGTCGCGATCGCTGGTTGCGGGGAAAATCCCGGGATGGGGATTCGTTCCACCTGGAAATTGCGGATCCGGCACAGTCCGGCGGCTGTGCCGATCCAAAT
>Ga0105099_10000406_pt1 | contig 29508 bp, 27 predicted proteins | sample PPLLak3cmMay2015_2_FD_79138 | JGI IMG/M metagenome (GOLD analysis project Ga0105099, IMG submission 79138) | Freshwater sediment microbial communities from Prairie Pothole Lake near Jamestown, North Dakota, USA - PPLs Lake P8 Core (1) Depth... | ecosystem: Environmental > Aquatic > Freshwater >... | reverse complement strand
CGAGGAGATAGAGGCTAAGTTTAACAACCTTCCATTTATAACCGAATCGTTGATCATTGAGAAGGATAGCCGCTTAATCGCATTGGTTTACCCCGATCTTGATGCCGCCGATGAGGCAAAAATGGTAACCGCCGATATTGAAGGTATTATGGAGCAGCATCGGGTTGAGGTGAATAAGAATCTACCCAGCTTTAGTCAGATTGCCAAGGTTCGGTTGTACCCCGAAGAGTTTGAAAAAACCCCGAAGAAGAGTATAAAAAGGTTCTTGTATCAGATAAGCGAAAACTAGTTGACTGTTAGCTGTTCAGAGTTGTCGGTTTATTGAAATGAGGGAATTTGAGTTTTTTCTGTCAATTGTCAACCGTCAACTGTTAACATTTTTCTCTACCTTTGCTTTAAATGAATTGGATTACCATGAATAAAAGATATTTGATACTTATACTTGCAATAGTTGTTTTGCTATCCTCCTGCAACAAGCGGACGCAGCTGCTTTACATCAACAACATCAGCAACGAGAACCTTAAAACACCTAATATTCCTCAATATACCCTCAAACCAGGGGATGTTCTTTACATTCAGATTATAACCCAAGACCCTACAGTTTCAAGCCTTTTCAATAACAGGGGGATGGGTGGTTCTATGCAATCAACGATGTTTGGCAATGAATCGGGAAACTATCTTTATGGTTATTCGGTAAGCGATTCGGGCTATATTCAGCTACCCGTGCTTGGGAAATTGAAGATTGCTGAAATGACCATCAATCAATGCCGCGAGGCAATCCAACAAAAAACGGAGAAATACCTAACCGATGGTATTGCTGTTGTTAAGCTGCTCAGCTATAAAGTAACCATCCTAGGCGAGGTTAAACGGCCAGGCGTTTTCACAAACCTAAAGGACAATCTAACCATCTTTGAAGGGCTTGGTTTTGCTGGAGATCTTACCGATTACGCTCAAAGAACCAATGTTCTACTTTTACGTCAAACCCCCGAAGGGGTTAAAACGATTCGGGTAAATCTGCAGGATAAAAATCTTCTTTTCTCTGAAGCTTACTATCTCATTCCCAACGACATATTGGTTGTTGAGCCTCGAAAAGGAAAACTTTTCTCAATGAACTCTCCGAATATAGCGATCTACCTTTCCATCGTTAGCACAACGCTACTACTTATAAACTATTTGATGAAGTAGCAACCCAACGTTAACTATTATAAAATAGGCTATTAATAAGCTTTTTCACTAACATATTGTTTAAGAGTTGATGGAATAAACCCTCATTTTATTGGGATTTATAGCTTATTCTACCATCAATTGCTATATTTGTAATAATTTAGTATATACTATATAGTTTTTTACACTTTGCAAAATAAAAGCTTTGTCTAGCAGGGTTCTCCTGTGATTGACCAAGCGAAGCTGTAATAGGATAGCAGCTAAGGTTTATATTGAGTAGCGCTTAACCTTAATTTTATCATATGAATTACCAACCATCACGCCCCGATCATAACCCAATGGAAGAGGAAAGTTTAGATATTAAAAAGTACCTTTTCATTATGCTTTCTAAGTGGTACTGGTTTGCGTTTTCAATATTTATAAGCCTTTTTATAAGCTATTTGGTTAATCGTTACTCTGAACCTATTTATAGTGTAACATCTAGCTTGATTATTCGGGATGACGACAATATGAAGGGATTTACAGGTGCGGAGAATTTGATTCAAGGTTTAAGATTAGTAAAAAACACAAAAAGCGTTCAGAATGAAATAGGAATTTTAAAGTCTTATACGTTAGCAAAACGTTCTGTCAAAGAGCTTGGAGAAGACTTCTCGATAACTTATGTTGGACTTGGTCGTAGAGGAATTAAGGAAGCAAAACTTTATAAGAATAGTCCTTTTAAAGTAAAAATTGATTCAACAATTGGGATTCCTTCTAACTACCCAATTTATATAACCATTATTTCAATCAATGAATATCAACTTGAGATTGATGGAGGGCTTAACATAAGCGAAAAATATAGATTTGGCGAATGCGTAAAGCTGAATAATTTTGGATTTAAGGTGGTATTAAATAATATTGAAAACAACAAAGCTGAAACTTTTGGAAGGAAATATTACTTTATCCTTAATTCAACCAATTCGTTGGTAAACGAATTTAAAAACAAAGTAATTATTACACTTAACGATAAGCGAGGATCAATCCTTTCCATTTCAAGTAATGGCTTTGTAGCAGCACAGGAAGCAGACTACCTAAATAAATTGATGGATGTATATATCCAGAGTGGTTTAGAGGATAAGAATAGAATAGCTGAGAATACCGTTAAATTTATCGATTCGCAACTGATAGGTGTTTCCGATTCACTAAAAACAGCGGAGCAGAATTTGCAAAACTTCCGAATCACAAATAAGGTAATCGACCTAAGTGCAGAGGGAGCTATACTTTTCGATAAAGTGAAAGAGTTGCAGGCACAAAAGGCAACAAATGAAATGAAAAAAAGATACTATAATTATTTAATGGACTATATCATAAAGAGAAGTAGTCTTAAGGATATAGTAGCACCATCAGCATTAGGGGTGGAGGATAATCAGCTTTCCATTATACTTGAACAAATTAGTCAAACTTATCTTCAGCGGGAGGAACTTCTGTTAACAGCAACATTGGGTAGCCCAGCATTAGTTCAAGTTGATAGCCGTTTAGGTAACCTAAATAAAACCCTTCTTGAAAAAGTATCGAGTCTAATTGAGGCAAATAATCTCAATGCTCAAAATATTAAGGATAGGTTATTACAGTTGGAAAAGGAAATGCTGCGAATTCCTACCAACGAACGGATGCTTATTAATACCGAACGAGAGTTTAACTTGATGAATAACCTTTATACTTACCTTTTGCAGAAACGTGCTGAGGCGGGAATTGCCAAGGCATCGAATATTGCCGATAATAAGGTGCTTGATTATGCGTTACCCGAGAACGCAGCACTGCTTAAACCGGATAGAAAGTCAAATAATCTTTTTGGTTTATTAATTGGTATTTTCATGCCATTTGGAATTATACTGGTTCTCAATTTCTTAAATGATAAAATTACTGATGTCAAAGAGGTTGTTAAGCACTCAAAAACACCAATAATAGGTAGTGTTGGTCATAACAGGTTTAACACAGAGTTACCAGTTCAAATGAAGCCTAAATCAACAATAACGGAGTCATTTAGGGCAATTCGAACCAACCTGCAATATATACTTCGAAATCCAGATCAAAAGGTGATTACCGTGACCTCTACCATTAGCGGAGAGGGGAAAACTTTTATTACAGCCAATATTGCTGCAATTATAGCAATGACAGATAAGCGAGTTCTTATTATTGGCCTCGATTTACGTAAACCTAAGTTACAGAATATTTTTGGACAAAATGCCCAAAAGGGGTTAAGCACGTTTTTAATAGGTCGCGATAAAGTTGAGGATATTATACAGAAAACCGATATAGATAATCTTTGGTATGTACCATCAGGACCTATCCCACCAAACCCTTCGGAACTAATAGGATGCCCGAAAATGGATGAGCTAATAGTATGGGCAAAAAAACATTACGATTACATAGTACTAGATACTCCTCCAATAGCCATAGTAACCGATGCATTTCTTACTCGGCGCTTTACAGATGTTACCCTTTTTGTTATTCGTTTTAAATATTCCAATAAAGATGTTCTAAAATTTTTAGAGTCTTTAGGGCAAACAAATGAAGAAATAAGTATCGGTATAATTATTAATGATCTTGAGCATAAAAGAATTTATGGATATAACTATGGTTCTGTGCATGGCTATTACAGCGATAAAAATGGCTATTACACCGATGAAGAAGAGTCCCTTACTTGGAAGGATAAAATTAGGAAATTATTTTTTTAACTTTTAGTAATATTTATAAATTTATTAATATAATAAAATGAATGTACTTATTACCGGAGCCGATGGCTTTATCGGATCACACCTTGTTGAACTCCTATTAAAAAATGGATATTCGGTAAAGGCTTTATCGCAATATAACTCTTTTAATTACTGGGGCTGGCTTGAGGACATTGAACAAAACTCTACACTAGAAGTGATAACTGGAGATATCCGCGACCCTTTTTTTTGTGATGATCTCACAAAAGATATTGATATAGTTTTTCACCTAGCTGCATTAATCGCAATACCATATTCCTATAAAGCGCCACAAAGTTATGTTGAAACAAACATCAATGGCACATTAAATATTTGTAATGCTTCTCTAAGAAGTCAAGTTAAAAGAGTTTTGGTTACATCCACTTCAGAAGTATATGGTACTGCTCAATATGTTCCAATAGATGAAAAACATCCTAAGCAACCACAATCACCATACTCTGCATCCAAGATTGGAGCAGATGCAATTGCAATGAGTTTTTTCAATTCTTTTGAATTACCGGTTACCATTGTAAGGCCATTTAATACCTATGGGCCTCGTCAATCAGCAAGAGCTATTATATCGTCAATAATTTCTCAGATTCAATCAGGCTCGAAAAGTATTAAAGTAGGCGATCTTACTCCAACCAGAGATTTTACATTTGTAAAAGACATATGCTCTGGAATGCTTGCAATTGCTAAAAGCGATACAGCAATAGGAAAAGAAATTAATATATCAACAAACACTGAAATTTCAATTGGTGAAACCATTAATCTGATTAAAAAAATTACTGGTTCGACAGCTGTTACTGATTTAGATGAGCAGAGAATAAGGCCTCAAAATTCAGAAGTTTTTAAGTTAATGGGCGATAATAGTTTAATTAAAAGTATTACAGGTTGGGCACCAAAATACTCATTTGAAGAGGGCTTAAAAGAAACCATAGAATGGTTTAAAAATTCTGATAATTTGAAAAAATATAAGAGTGGCATTTATAACATTTAATTCTTTGTGAATAAATATTTTGAAATTGTCGAGTTCATTCGTAAGATGTATAATAAACCAGATGGTTTTATTCCTCTGCACGCTCCTATTTTTATTGGTAACGAGAAAAAGTATTTAGAGGAGTGTATCGATACAACCTTTGTTAGTTCAGTAGGCAAATTTGTTGATCTATTTGAATTTAGAATGGCTGAATATACAGGTTCTAGCAAAGCTGTTTCCTGTGTAAACGGGACTAATGCACTACACCTTGCTCTTTTACTTGTTGGTGTAAATAGTGAGTCCGAAGTAATTACCCAACCCTTAACCTTTATTGCAACAGCAAATGCAATTGCTTATACAGGAGCAAAACCAATATTTATTGATATTGATAAGGATACACTTGGCTTATCTCCTTTAAAACTTGAACGGTGGTTAAAGGACAATGTTGAACTCAGAACTCAGAACTCAAAACCCTACAATCGTTTAACGGGCAAACGCATTTCATCTGTTGTTCCAATGCACACATTTGGTCTTCCATGTAGAATTGACGAAATTGTTACTATTTGTGAAAAGTATAATATACCAGTTGTTGAGGATGCTGCAGAAAGTTTAGGGTCGTTATATAAAGGAAAACATACAGGAACATTTGGAAAAATTGGTGTTTTGAGTTTTAATGGAAATAAAATTCTTACCACTGGAGGTGGAGGGATGCTACTCTTTAACGATGAGGAACTTGCAAAAAGGGCAAAGCATTTGACAACTCAGGCAAAATTGCCACATCCATGGGAGTTCAATCACGATGAGATAGGTTATAACTATCGAATGCCTAATATCAATGCTGCATTAGGGGTAGCACAACTTGAACAATTACCAAACTTCTTAGAATCCAAACGTAAAATTGCAGAGGCCTATAAGCATTTCTTTTTAACTTCATCCTTTACCTTTATCTCCGAACTCCCCGATGCTATCTCCAACTATTGGCTAAATACTATATTGATGAGGGATAGAGATGAACGAGAATTATTCCTAAATTATACCAATAATAATGGGGTGATGACTCGCCCTGCATGGACTTTGATGAATAAATTGCCAATGTTTTTAAATGATATTTCTGGAGATTTATCAAATTCGGAGTATATTAATGACAGGTTAGTAAATTTACCAAGTAGTGTATTATATCTTCCTTAAAGGTGATAAGTAATACGTATAAAATTGGTGGTGAGTTTGAAATAAACCCTAATGATCTATTAGGGTTTCCAAATTATATCCCAAAATCAAGTATTACCCTTTTTTCGAATGGACGAAGCGCTTTACAGGCAATTTTATGCCAAATAAAAACAACAAATCCATCGGTTATTCATATCCCATATTATATTTGCCCATCAGTGGTGAATGCTTGTGTAAACAAAAACTTTAGGGTTCAATTTTATGAATTAGATGCAAATTTTTCATTTCCCTTCGAGTATCTTGATTCAATAAAACAAAATGAAACCCTATTAAGTGTTAATTACTTTGGTTTTATTGATATCAACCCATTAATTAACCTTGTTAAAGATGAACGCCCTGATATAATAGTCATTAACGATCAAGTTCATTCAATATGGGTTAATGAGAGTTCTCGGGCAGATTACTCATTTACTAGTTTTAGAAAACATTTTCCAATTTCTGAAGGTGCAAAAGTATTTTCAAAAAATTCAAACTTTAAATTTGATTCTGAAATTTGCCAAAATTCTTTTTTTTGGCCAAAGCTTGTAGGTAGTTTACTGAAATACTATCAAGCAAAGGACAATATTTATCTCAAATTTTTTGAAGACGGAGAAAATGAATTAAATGCTACAAATGGAATAACGAAAGCATCTGCTTTAGGTTATTATCTTTATGAAAATGCTGATTTGGAACAAATAAAGAAGAAAAGAAAGGAGAACTATAAATTCCTTTATGATATGGGCTCTAAATATGGGATAAATTTTCTTTTTCCATATAATGAAAAAGTAATACCTCTATGTGTGCCAATTATCCTTGAAAATAGAGACAAAATTAAGTCTAAATTACTGACATCAAATATCTATCTTCCTGTTCATTGGCCATTAGAAAATTATAATAATAAATCGATGCTTTCAACAATTATGTCGCAAAAAGAACTTTCATTAGTAATTGATCAACGTTACTCTTTTCAAGATATGGAGTTAGAAATAAAAACAATAATCAAATAAAACAAAATGGAAAATCGTGTTTACTTAAGAGCACTTGAATTAGATGATTATATTCTAATTAGTAAATGGAGAAACGACCCTAAGGTTAATAACTATCTTGCGGGCAATGTTTTTATGGTTTCTAGTGAACGAGAAAAGAAATCAATAGAGAATAAAATTTTTGATGACACAAAAAATATTTATTTTGCAGTTTGCGATCTAAACAATAGTAAGTTAATTGGTTTTACACAAATTAATAATTTGGATCTAAGAAATCTTAAGGCGGAATGGGGGGGGACTTTAATAGGAGATAATGAATATTTAGGAAAGGACTATGGCAAGGAGGCGTCCGCTTTAACTTTAAGATTTCTATTTGACCAGTTTCCAATTCACAAATGTTATGCATATTGTTTAGAGAAGCACCCAGCTACCTTAAAACTATTTAATTCATTAGGCTTTCGAAAGGATGGTGTTTTGAGGGATGACGTATTTAAGAATGGAGAATATAAAAATATTTTACTGTTTTCAATTCTAAGAGAGGAGATAAATGGCCAGTTTTAGTGTTCTTAATTTATCCAACAAGTTAGAATGGAATAGATTATTAAAACAGCTTCCAATAGAGCAGCAAGATATTTACTACACGCAAGAATATCATCAAGTATATGAAGTTTTTGGAGATGGGAAGGCAATGTGTTTGGTTTATGAAAAGGATCATAAATTAGTTCTTTATCCTTTTTTACTCAACTCGGTTACAGACCTTGGTTATAATTTGGACAAAAATTATTTTGATACACAAAGTGTTTATGGTTATAGTGGTTTAACAGGCAATACAGAAGATTCAGATTTTATCGATGAATTTTATTCTAGCTTCGGAGAATATTGTTTACAAAATAATATTATCGCTGGATTTACCAGATTCCACCCTATTATATCCAATCAACGCTTAGCCCCCAAACATATAAATATATTGAAAGATAGGTTAACAGTAGTTGTTGATCTAACAAAGAGTTATAATGATATTTGGACAAAAGATTATTCTTCGAGTAATAGGAATATGATTCGAAAGGCAAAAAAAAACGGATATAAAATTGAAATAAAACGAGAGCCAAATAGAAAGGATATTGAGGAGTTTATTGATATTTATCGAAATAGCATGCAAAAAGTCGAGGCCAATTCTTACTATTTTTTCAACAAGGATTACTTTTTCAATATCTTTAATATTTTAAAAGGTAGAAGTTATTTAATAAATGTGTTAAATTTAGAAAATGAGGCAATTTGCAGTTCTATTTTTTTTCATTACAATCATTATTTTCACTATCATTTATCAGGGAGAAAAGATAAAGCTGATAATTCTGCAAATATATATTTACTTGACCAAGCCATTACTTTTGCTATAAGTATTGGGGCTAAGTATTTCCATTTTGGAGGAGGAAGGACAAGTTCTTCAGACGATTCTCTATTAAAGTTTAAACAAAGTTTTTCAAAAATGACTTTACCATTTCATATAGGGAAAAAAATATATAATCAAAAAGTTTACGACGAAGTAGTAAAGCAATGGGAATTAAAATACCCGGAAAAGAAAGATAAATACAGCGGCTTTTTACTGAAATATAGATATTAGTATGGAAAAGGTAATAATCATAGCAGAAGCTGGGGTTAATCATAATGGCGATATAAACCTTGCATATCAACTTGTTGATGCAGCTGCCAATGCGCGTGTTGATTACATTAAATTTCAAACTTTTATTGCCGACCTAATTGTTGATAAAGATGCAGAAAAGGCAGAATATCAAAAAAACAATACGAAAGAGAGTGATACTCAATATGAGATGATTAAAAAACTTGAACTTTCTTTTGATGATTTTAAACATTTAAAACAGCATTGTGACAAAAAGAAAATAAAATTCCTTACGTCCGTTGCAGATTTTGTAAGCCTCAAAAAAATTGATGATTACAATTTAGATTATATTAAAATTGCTTCTGGTGAGCTTACAAATACTCTGTTTTTGCGGAAGGTTGCCAATAAAAAGAAACCAATTATTTTGTCTACTGGTATGGCAACATTAGGTGAAATTGAGAATGCTTTATATACTTTGCAAAATGAAGGAGTATCAATTAATGATATTATTGTTTTACATTGTAACACCGAATACCCGACACCAATGAAAGACGTTAATTTAAAAGCAATGCAAACTATTGCAGATGCTTTTAAGGTTAGAGTTGGGTATTCAGATCACACACTTGGGATAGAAGTACCTATCGCAGCCGTAGCCTTAGGAGCTTCAATAATAGAAAAACATTTCACTTTAGATAAGAGCCTTCCTGGGCCTGATCACAGCAGCTCTCTTGATCCTATTGAACTAAAAACAATGGTTTCAAATATTAGAAATGTAGAACGGGCAATTTCGGGTAGCGGTAGAAAACAACCAAGTAAGTCAGAATTAAAAAATATCGAAATTGTAAGGAAAAGTCTATTCACCTCTAGGCAGATTAAAAAAGGAGATTTATTTTCCGAAATTAACATAGTATTGAAAAGACCTGGGAGCGGGATTTCTGCGATGGAGATTGACAAGATAATCGGAAAACCAGCGGCAAATGATTTGTCAAAAGGCATCAAAATAGCTTATAAGGATATTAAATGGTAAAAATTGGAGTATTAACAAGTTCCAGAGCCGATTTTGGGGTTTATCTCCCGCTTTTAAAGGCTTTCAAGATTGACCCAGAAGTATCTTTCGAAATCATTGCATTTGGTACTCACCTTTCCAATCTACATGGTCGTACGATTGAAGAAATATTTCAAGCGGGGTTTACCGTACATAGCACAATCTCATCAATCCTTACTGACGATTCTGAGGAGGCAATTGCTTCTTCTGCAGCGTTCACTTCATTAAAGTTCGCCTCCTTTTGGGCAAATCATAAAAATGATTTTGATATAGTTCTTTGTATTGGTGATAGATATGAAATGTTTGCAGCAGTAATTGCGGGCGTACCTTTCGGTATAAAATTCGCACATTTTTATGGGGGAGATTATAGTAATGGGGCAATAGATAACATATATCGAGATAGTATAAGTCATGCTTCAACGGTACACTTTACATCTAGCCAGAGGTGCGCTGAACGAGTAAAATTGTTAAAGGGAAACATAGAGTCTGTTGATATAATTGGCCTACTAAGTCTTGACGAACTTGAAAAACAAGAACTATTATCATTAGATGAATTCAAATCCAAATGGTTAATTGATTTAACGGTTCCAACTATTCTAGTTGCCTTTCATCCTGAAACAGTTCATCCTGAAAAAAACATTGAGCATGTTCAGGTCGTGTATGAAGTTCTAAATGCGATCCAAAGAGATTTTCAGATTGTAATTACTATGCCGAATGCTGATACTTTTAGCAGTAAATTTCGAAAGGTATTTGAGAAAATAAAAACCAAATTTCCAAGAAAAGTATTTTTAATTGAAAATTTTGGTATTCAGTCCTATTTTACGTGCATGAAGGCTGCATTACTTATGATTGGTAATACATCAAGTGGCCTGTCGGAAGCCGCATCTTTCAATAAGTATTTCATTAATATTGGCGATAGACAAAATGGTCGTGAAATAGGGTCAAATGTGATTAATGTAGATTTTAAAAAAGAGGAGATAATACGCAGAATTTATAGTACGATTGATCTAGGGCAATACCAAGGGATCAACATTTATAAACAAAGTAGTGCAGTAGCTCGAATTTTAACAAGATTAAAATCCATAAACCATTGAATACTTTTAAAAAACATCTATTGCAAAAGGGCAATACAATATTTAATGCCCTTGAACGCTTAAACTTTTTAGCAAAAGACGCTATTTTATTTATTGTTGATGAACAGAATACACTCATTGGTTCACTTACAGATGGTGATGTTCGTAGGGGCTTATTAAACGGGTGTGGGGTAAATAACATTGTAGATGAAATAATTCAAAAAAGTCCAAAATTCATTAAAAAGGGAGAACGGGATATTTCAAAAATTATTGAGTTTAGGGAAAACAACTTTAGAATAATACCTATTCTTGACAAGGAGGGTAGGGTGGTAAATGTTATTAATTTTAGGGAAATGAAGTCATATCTACCTGTTGATGCTGTTATTATGGCAGGAGGTAGAGGTGAACGACTAAGACCACTTACAGATAATACTCCCAAGCCATTATTGAATATTGGGCTAAAGCCTATTCTTGAACATAATCTCTGCAGATTAAGACAATTTGGTATTGACGATTTCTGGATTACTTTAAAATACCTTGGTAATCAAATTGAGGATTATTTTGGGAGTGGGAAGGATCGAGATATAAATATTCAATATCTTTATGAAGAAGAACCCTTAGGTACTATAGGAGCGCTTTCAAAAATAAAAAATTTTGAATATGAGAATATACTTTTAACAAATTCAGATATTCTCACAAATATTGATTATGAGCATTTCTTTTTAGATTTCTTGAAACAGGATGCCGATTTTTCTATCGTAACAATCCCATATACAGTTGACATACCCTATGCTGTTCTTGAAACACACAATGGGCATGTAATCAATTTTCGTGAAAAGCCAAGTTATACTTATTATTCTAATGGAGGGATCTATTTAATTAAGAAAGAAATATTAAAAAACATACCTTATAATAGCTTTTATAATGCTACCGATTTAATGGAAAATTTAATTAAATTAAAGAAGAAAGTAATATCATATCCATTGGCTGGTTATTGGTTAGATATTGGTAGAATGGAAGATTATATAAAAGCACAAAACGACATCGAAACAATTAATTTTAAATGAAGCCTTTGGTTGTAATTCCTGCACGAGGAGGATCAAAAGGAATTCCACGAAAAAACATAAAATTTCTTGGTGGGAAACCATTAATTCAATATACCATTGAAGCTGCTAGAGAAGTTTTTGACGATCCGTTAATTTGCGTTTCTACCGAAGACATAGAAATAAAAACAGTTGTTGAATCGCTAGGACTTAAGGTGCCATTTATACGCCCATCTGAATTAGCATCAGACACAACTAGTACATATGAAGTATTAATACATGCCATCAAGCATTACGAAGCAAAAGGATATAAACCAGACACTTTAATACTGTTGCAGCCAACATCACCATTTCGGACAGGAAAACATATTCTCGAATCGATTCAACTTTTTGATTACAATTGTGAGATGGTGGTATCAGTTAAAATTACAAAATCAAACCCATATTACATTTTATTCGAAGAGAATAAGGATGGTTATTTAATAAAATCTAAAGAAGCAAAAATAACAAGACGTCAGGATTGCCCATTAGTTTACGAATTAAACGGAGCAATTTATGTTATAAAGGTTGACTCATTAAAAGCTAAACCTTTAACAGAATTTACGAAATTACGTAAATTTATTATGGATGAGAAAAGTTCTCATGATATAGACACATTTTTTGATTGGGAACTTGCAGAATTATTAATAAAAAGATGAAAGCATTTACTTTTGAACCAATTTCACCTTTAGATTGTTTTTTTGAACCCATAAAGGACAAAAACAATAGTTATTTTGTTTTTAATAAGTTTGATTTTGATTTTTTCAGCAAACAAGGTTACAATGTAAATTATGAGGAAATATCTTTAGAAGAAGTTTTCCGCAAGTGGGAAAAGACAATCAAGGAAAAAGAGTCAAGAATAGCATATATAGAATTATCAAATATCAAATACCCCATTGATTTAAAGGCATTCTATTTTTATAACTCGAATTTGGATTCTTATAAAAATATTTGTGAGGAAGTTGTAAATGATAAACTTAAAATAGCAGTTGAATTTAAACCATTGTTTTTAAAAAAACACAAGAAAGCAAACGAGAATCCTATTATTTCTTTAATTAAGAAAACCCCAAAATTTTACATTCAAGCTAGAGAGTTACTATTGTATCGACCGATACTAGTTGAAGATCATAATTCCCTATTGCAAATAAAAGGGAGTTATAAAATATTTAATAATTCCATTTTTAATTTTTTTTTCAAAAAAAAAATAAAAAAACTTTCGAATATTATTTGGAATTTACATGAAGATTACTTTCTTGAAAATGCGCTGTTTTTCAAAAATAAGTTACAAACATTAGTCTCCACTTTATTATACTTGCATTACAAAAGATTCAAAGAAATTCACTTGAGTAATTTTACTGCACCAAGCCAACAGGCGGCTATAATTTATGCTGAGAAAACAGCAATAAGTTTCACGGTAATTCAACATGGAAGATGGATGGTACATCACCTACCCAGTCCTTTGCATATAATTTACTGCAAGCCATCTGTTTTTAGAATATGGGAAACAGAATTCCTTCAAAGCATCGGGGAAGACCTGAAACTATTAAAAGTAAGACCAAAATCAAGATTAGAAATAAAGGCACCGGATAATATTGAAGATTTTATCCTGATTGCAACATCTACACCAATGTTTATTGATTTAGATATTTATTATAGATTTTGGACGCTGATATCTGAAATACAAAAAGAATCCAACAAGAAAATCAAAATCAAACTTCACTTTCGTGATAATTTAACTCTTCGGTTTATTAAATTTTTTGGTTTAAATGACATAGATTTAATTACCCAAATAGAAACAGTTCCCAAATATGCATTAGTTGTTAATTCTACTATCTATTATGAACTCAAAGAGTACACGAATGTTTTTGACTATAAAATTAACACATACAAAGAAGAAATTACAACCTTTCTTAATTCATAAAAACCTTTCATTATTATAAATGAATAATCCTTTTAATAAAATCAAGAGCAACTCTTTTCTGGCTGCTATTATATATCGTTATTTTGCTTCTTTATTTTTACAACTTACAGCTTTTGTTGTGGGTATGGTTGTGTCGAAACTCCTTGGGCCAGAGATGTTGGGTTATTGGGGTTTATTTCATATTGTTACAAACTATTATGTGTTTTCTAACCTTGGTTCAACAAATGGTTTGACCAGAGAACTTGGCCTTCTTATAGGGAAAAACGAAAGAGGGTTAATCAAAAACAACATCGGTGCGGCGAGTGCAATACACATTGTTTTTCCTGGCACAGCCAGCCTAATTCTTATTGTGTATAGTTTTTTTCTTGTTAGCCCTTTGAGTTGGGTTTTTCTTTTTTCGGGTATTGTAAGTTTTGTTGAATTATATGAAGAAACACTTATTAGAATTACGTCAGCATTTGAAAGACACAAGATATTAGCCAGAATTTCTGTTTTCCGTTCACTTATTTCTTTTCTAATTGTAATACCACTGGTGTATTTTTTTGACTTACGAGGCAGAATAATTGCAGCGCTAATATTAGCCATTATTGGACTGTTGGTCACTTATAGGTATTTGCCTGTGCCGCTGAGTCTCAGCTTCAACAAAACACATATAATAAATCTTATCTCCATCGGTTTTCCTATTGCTTTAACGGGATTTTTTGCAGCAAGTTTTTTCTTGGTAGATAGGCTTGTTATTACAAAATTTCTTACAATTGAAGATTTGGGCTTTTTCACATTTGCTTTTTACCTAGTAACAGTAATTAAAAACATAAAATACAATGTGGCATCCATATTATATCAAAGACAAAATATCATTTTCGGGGCAGATGGTGCCAAAAGTAAACAGCGTTTGTTCGAAGTATCTAAGTGTTCAGCATTGTTTACCACCGACCTTACGGGGGTATTATCAGGGTTAATACTTATTGTTTTTTCTTTTTTTGTAAAATACTTTATGCCAGAGTATATAAACTCCATAGCAATAACCTATATAATAGTTTTCAGTCAGGTAATGGGAAGTATTAATGTGTTTAATACTGTAGGTAAACACAGGGACTACCTCATAATTATGATAATCTCACTTATAATCAACATTGCATTAAGTATTCTCTTTGTAAAACTGTGGGGAATTATTGGAGTCGCCTATGCTACTTTTTTATCCTTTATCCTTTTAAATATTGTGATAAATTTTTCCAACCTAAAATATTTTGATCTGACTTATATTCAAAACTTTAAACTTATATTAAGGATAATATTGGTACCCCTTTACTGTTATGTAATAGCCAGAGGTATAGAGTATTTATTATTTAAAAATATTACCACCCATATTGGGTACGATATTGTCTTAATGTTCATTTTATTAACGACCTACGCAGTTTTTATGATTCCGCTTTTTTTTATGCTTAAAGGACATCTAAGATTTCTAAATCGAGTTACGCTTGTAGAAACTACAGTTTAACAAACTAATTTTAAGCCGTTTTTCAATACCCTCCTTCGAAACAAAAATATTATGAATTCAAAGCCACGTATTGTAATAGTGTCAGAAACATTTCCGCCCGATTACTCTGGGGCGGGACTGGGGGCACAATTTTTAGCCAAAAACCTTAAAAAAAGAGATATACTTTATAAAATAATTACTAGAACAAAGAATAGATTTATCGATGAAAATTCCTCATTCTATATAGATGAAATCAAGTTTTACCGTATAGTCTATTTTCAGCAACTTTTAAATCGTTTTACAAATAATCGTTATCTTAAACTTTTGATTCTGTTTTTAGATTTCCCTTTTGTTTTTATTAAAACGACATTCTTTTTCTTTCGCAATAAAAATCAGGTTGATCTCTTTTTCTTTGTATCCACAAAGTGGATTTCATTAATTTTAAGTTTTTGGTGTGTTTTATTTAGGAAAAAGTATATTATCGAAACAACTCTTCTAGGACATGATGATCCAATCGTAAATACAACAAAAAAATATATTTGGTTCAAAAAAACGATTAAGAATTTTCAATTTAAAAATGCTTATGCTGTTACAAATATATCAATGCTGCTTACAAATCAATGTTATAAATTTGGTCTATCCTCAGAAAAGGTTTACACGATACCTCGTTCGGTAAATGTTGCAAAATTTCACCCCCAAAAAGGGAAAGTTAAAACAGGACTTAAAAAAGGTTTACTTGAGAATAGCAATAGTTATCCAATAATTCTATTTACTGGAGTGCTTATTGCGAGAAAAGGCATTGACATCGTTTATAATACATTTAAGGAAATCCTTAACGATTATCCTGATGCGGTTCTAATTTTTGCTGGTCCTCAAGGTGCTCCAGGACAGGAAATGCACCTAAATGAAATTATTAGAGATATAAAAACAGAAGGCATTGAAAAGCATGTGGTTTTCTCGGGTTCAGTTACAAATATTGAGGACTATTTCAATATTGCAGATGTATTTTTTTTCCCTTCGAGGGAAGAGGGATTTGGTAGGGTTTTTATAGAGGCTATGGCTTGTGATTTACCTGTTGTTACAAAAGAAATAGAGGGGATTACCGATTATATTTTTGGCAATAATGAAAACGGGATAGTTGTAAAAAGTGATAATATTACTGATTTTGTTTGCGCAATAAAAAATGTATTAGAAGATTCAAATCTTAGAAAATCACTTATAGTTAACGCCCAATTAAAAGTTAATAATGAATTTTCAGAGGAAGAAGTTTTAAATAAATATTTTAAACTTTTTGAAACAGTTTTGAAAACAAGTTAAAATGAATACATCTGAATTTGCAGCATTATCAAACACTCTTTTTCTAATATTTATTAGTGTTTGAATTCGCTTATTCAAATATGACTAAAAAAATTTCGGTATGGTATATGGAATCAAATTTGAAAATATAGTAAAATCATGTATTTAGTTTATTACATCTTTTTTGCAGTATCTCTTATTTGGCTTTTATATAAAAAGCAAGATTTCATAGTTTGGTTGCCTTTTTTCTATATCGTTTTAGACTCAAGTTTTTCTTTTTTTCCAACTCTTTCAATCGTAACTTTTTTAAGGCCAGCTGTATTTTTTATTCTGTTTTCTTTCTTTATTAAAAAAATACCCAAGAATGGTCTGACCAAGGATTTGTATTTATTTCTTATTTACACTTTTATTTTAGTGTTTTTTTCAAGTCAGATTTTTTATTCTTTTAAAGGTTACCTTCAGGTTTTTATCTCAATGATGTGCTTTCCATTAGGATACATTTATTTCAACTCTACAACGAAACTTCGAAATATTAATAAAGTACTTCTTTATCTAATTTTATTTTCCGTTTTTTCATCTGCAGTTGGTTATTTGTTTGGATGGGGTAGAAAATTTGACTATGATGCTTCTGAGGAAGGAGCAAATGGTTTACTTGGTAGTAGCGGGCTTTATTCAACAGCATTGGCGATTGGGATATTACCGTTATTATTAACAACAATACCCCATCGTTTTTGGCGCTGGATTTTATTTTCCTCCTCATTGATGGTGTTTATTTTTATACTCATCAACATGCGCCGCACCGCCATTTTTATTCCTATAGTAGGATTGTTAACCTTCGCTTGGTTTACTCCCAATAAATCAAAGATATTTTCGGGAATAGTTTTGGGTGTTGGTCTTTTGTTATTGGCTAGCCCACTATACCTTGATAAACTTATTAGTAGGTATAATGTTAGAGCCGATTCTGGTCGCTTTGATGAGGATTTTTACAAGACAGAAAACCGCTTTATTGAAAATGTTGTTGTGTTTACTGATGTTTTTAGTTTTAATAATCCAGTTAGAAGTTTGTTTGGTGATAAAATTTATGCTAGCGGAAGGTTTGATGACAGAAAAGCAAGGATGAATCATAGTGATCCCGCAAATTTATTAGCAGGGACGGGTATTATTGGTGTATTTCTTTACATCATGATTTACATTAGCTTTTTCAGGTTTCCTCGTTTCTGCAAAAACAAGGTTTCTTCGCAATTACAATTATATAAAACAACTTACTATAGCTTGCTTTTTATATCACTATTTGTTTCACTTAACGGAAGTTTAATGCTTGTATCATTACGTTCTATTTTGTTTCTGTATTTAGGTGCAATGCTATCATTAATGTATCGTGACGAACAAGATGTTCAATTTAATTAAATAGCACGAATGGATTTTCCAAGTATTTTTATAAGTAAGTCAGCAGAAATTAATTCATTATCAAATGATTTTGACAAATTTACGGTTGGCGAATCTTCTTTGGCCTATAGCAAAGATATTAAAGAGAAGGTATTCATTATTAATACAGCTAATTATACCGTTTTTGGACACGTTAATATTGGTTGCAGGAAAAAGCTTATTGATTTAGAGGAAAATATTGAACTGCTTGTCACCAATCATTCTGCTATTATTGCAGATTTGCACTGGGGATTCCTAGTGTTTATTGGAAAAAAACATCAAGAACTAATTCTTGTTAATGACATTTATGGGATATACCCATTATACTATTCAAACCATGGAGAAGGTGTTATTATTTCAAATGATTTTGATGGTTTGGCACAACTCCAAAGTTCGCTAACTATTAACGAATATGGTGTATATGATTACCTTCTGTTTAACTATACCCTAAGATCACGCACACTTTTTAATGAGATGATTCAGTTAGAAGGGGGATCGAGGCTAAAATATGTTGAGGGAAAATTTAACGTTGAAACTTACTTAGATATTGCATCGATAATTGTGGAATTAGGTTTCAATAAAGGAATCGTTGGGATGTGCGATTCATTAAAGGATCATTTAAGAAAGAATGTTGATTTGAATCTACAAATCCAGCTCCCCTTAACAGGCGGATTTGATTCAAAGATAATTTTATCGCTATTACTAGATCTTGAAAATGACTTTAGTGCTTATACATTTGGGGATTCTGATAGTCCTGATAGTTTAACTGCGAAAACAATAGTTAGAGATTATGGAATAAAGCATAAGCAGATTGGGTTATCAGATGAATTCTTAAGGGATATAGAGTTAAATATTGAGCAATTTATTAAGTATTATCCTAATGCACCAATGTTAGATACTCTCCTGTATTATTTATTGGTTTTGGCGATTTTACCTCCGTCAAACATTGTTACAGGAAAGATGGGAGGAGAATTAATAGTTGGTCCCGTTTTAATTTCCGAATTAATTACCACCAGAGCGGCATCTTTGTTAACTCAGGCAAAGAATAAAAAGGAGTTAATTAGCATCCTAGAGAAGAGGGTTAATGAAATTGGCTTTTTTAATTATGCAAAGTTCTCAAAAAAGGTTAGTGAATATACGGATCCATTATTATGTTATACAAATGAAAATCAAAGCACTAAAAACTTAAATATTGCAATGTTCTTACTGAGGGAAACTTATGCAAAGTTCTTTGGTCCAGTTTTTAATGTTCTCTTTAGTAAACACAATCTTATTAATCCATTCGTAGATGTTGGTTTTGTAAAAGAGCTATTGAATTCGAAATATAGTTTTTTAAAGAAAAAACCATTTTCAAAAAAACCATTTTCTCATTTTTTATCAAGGCGACTGTATCCTCTCTTGGTAAAAAAAATTTACCCTTCTGTCTTAAATACACCAATGGATCGAGGTTATAATTTGAAGGATTTTCTTCATTGGTATAATTTTCCAAAACCTTTTTTAAACTATATTAATCGTCATTATATAATAAAAAAACCAGTAAAGAAAATCCCTGTTGGATATTTGGCTAACATTAATGTTCTTGTGGAGGAAAAATTGGCTTCTTCTCTAATTTTGGAATGGGATATATTTAATAAAGACCAGATAATAATGCAGATAAATGAGATGAAAGAGGGGCGAACCAATCGGTTTCAAAATCAGAGGTTGATACAACTTCTAACTTTGCATTATATTAATTTACGATATTCAAACAAGATAATAATCAACAAAAATGATTAGTTTTTTTTACTATAAGGTTAGAAATGCTTTTATTACTACTAATAACAGTTTCTACCTTTGGTGGTATAGTCGTTCCTCGAACATAATAATGGGAAAGCATGTAAGGTTCTTTAAAAAACCATCAATATATGTTACCAAAGGTGCAGTTTTAGAACTAGGAGATGGAGTAGTGCTGAATTCCGATAACTTTAGATATCATTTAAATATGCATTCTCCATGCAAAATATTAATTGATAGACCAGGTGCAGAAGTTTATATAGGCTCAAATACTAGAATCCACGGTTCTTGTATTCATGCCTATAATAAAATTGTAATAGGGAAGAATTGTTTAATTGCTGCAAATTGTCAGATATTTGATGGGAATGGCCATGATTTGTCATTCCCTAATGTTTCAAATAGAGTTAATACTTTGGGCGGGTCAAAGGCTATTATTATTGGAGATAATGTTTGGTTGGGTACAAATGTTGTTGTATTACCTGGAGTAAAAATAGGTGAAGGTAGTATAATTTCAGCCAATAGTGTTGTGCATAATGATGTGCCTTCAATGGTCGTAGCTGGAGGAAACCCACTCCAGATAATCAAGCGATATGAAATATATTGAATGAAACGCTTTTAAAAAGATTGAATAATGAATATTGTCAAAATTATATTGGACTACAAGGGAAGGTTTGAAACCAAATATACAGCAGTACCATACCGTAGTGGTTTTGATAAGGAATTAGCGCGTAAATATTTTCTTGAGTGTGGTTATGAGATTCAGTTTACCACATTCCCCGAAATTAACTTTCGTGATGAAGCCCTGAAGGATCAGGTTTTTCTCTATTGTTCATCAGAAGATCAGGATGGTTTTTATAAGTCCTATATTGAGGATATGGTATTAGGACTGAAGCTGGCTGGAGCAATTGTTATTCCCGATTATATATACTTGAAGGCGCATAATAATAAACTATTTATGGAAATATTGCGCGACATAAATTGCCAAAATGAACTCCAAAATATAACTTCACATTATTTTGGAACTTTAGAAGATTTAAAATTAAACAATGAGTTCTTTAAAAATGCTCTATTTGTAATAAAACCAGCGATGGGTGCAATGAGTAAAGGTGTTTCTGCTGGTTCAAACTTTAATGAGATTTACTCACATTCAAAAAACATTAGCAAGGCGTCTTTTCATTGGGAAGAAATTAAGGATTATTTACGTAAATTCAAGCATAAAGGCTATAAAACGGATTCTAAGTTTAGGAAAAAATTTATCATTCAAAATATGATTGAAGGGCTTGAGGGGGATTGGAAAATACTTGTTTATGGCGATAAATACTATCCGTTGAAAAGGAAGAATAGAAAGGATGACTTTAGAGCCAGTGGTGGAGGTCTTTTGTCGTATGAAAAAGTGTTACCGAAGGGTTTATTATCATTTGCAAAAACGGTGTATGAATCTTTTAATGTACCAAATCTTTCCATAGATATAGGATTTAATGGAAATGATTTCTTTTTAATTGAATTTCAGGCTTTATACTTTGGTACGTATACTATCGAAAAATCAGAGTTCTATTTTATACAAGGCGAGAATAAATGGGAAATACGTGAAGAGCGGTCAATTCTTGAAAAGGAATACGCACGTAGCGTTAGTGCTTTTATTTCTAAGACTTCCAAATAATAAAAAAGAGATTTATAAAACAAATCGAAAGCCTTGGTTTTTATATATTAAACACACAATACTTATTGTAATCACTGATTTTAGTGAAATTATTAACTCATCTCGTTTTTAAAATATCAAATAATGCGAATTCTTTTTATTTGTAGAAGCAAATCGGGGTTTGATCAGAATATTAGCCCAATAGTAAAAAATCAAGGCGATTCATTGGTAAAAATAGGACATCATGTTGATTATTATCTTATTGAAAATGGTTTTCTAGGATATCTAAAGTTAATTGTGGGGCTACGTAAGTATATTAAAAGTAATACGTTCGATGTAATTCATTCACATTATTCAATAACTAGTATATTTACTTCATTAGCCATCGTTAATCGAAAGATCGTTGTGTCACTTATGGGGAGTGATACTGAGCGAAAAGGCTTAATACTTTATTTAATCAATTTATTTTCACGATTATTCTGGGATAGAGTAATTGTAAAAACAGAAAGAATGAAAGAACGATTTAAAAGTAAAAGCATAATCGTTTTACCGAATGGAGTTGATTTTGATCGTTTTTTTGTCGTCCCCAAATTGGAAGCACAAAAGAAGGTAGGATTTTCGTCTGATGTAATAAACATTTTATTTTTAGCTGATTCCAAGCGGAAGGAGAAAAATGTGGAACTCGCTCGCGAAGCGGTTAAATTGTTAAATAACCCTTCAATTGTTTTGCACGAGATATATCCAGTCCCTCACGATTTGGTTCCGTATTACCTAAACGCTGCTGAAATATTAGTTCTCCCCTCTTTGTATGAAGGTTCTGTCAATATTGTTAAGGAGGGAATGGCTTGTTGTATTCCTATAGTAGCTACAAACGTTGGTGATGTGAAGCAGAACATATTATCTACGGATGGTTGTTTTATAGCAAAAGCCGAACCAGTAGATTTTTCAGAAAAAATTGGCTTAGCACTTAAATTTGCTTCAAAAACCAATGGGCGTGAAAACATTGAACACCTAAGAGATAAAGCCATTGCAGAAAGATTAGTTAATATTTACAATTCGATTAAAGATTAAATTTATGTTAAGAGTTGCTCTCACTCATGATGTAGATAGGGTTCGAAAATCGCATCAATACATTACTCGTATAGGAAGGTCCTTGGTAAAATTAAATCTAAAAGGAGTTGTCGAGCAACTTCTCGACCTTACTATCAACGATCAATATTGGGGATTCGATGAGATAATAAAGATTGAATCGGATTTTGGGGTCAAATCAACCTGTTTTTTTCTGAATGAATCAATTGGTTTGAATTTGTTAAAACCTTCCTCATGGAAACTTGCACTGGGTCGATACAAAATAACGGAAAAGAGAATTGTAAACATAATTAAGTGGCTTGATGCAAATGGATGGGAAATAGGGGTGCATGGTTCTTATTTTTCATACAATAGTTCAAAATTATTAGTAAACGAAAAAAAAACGCTAGAGGAAATTGTTGGACACGAAATAATAGGTATACGTCAACATTATATTAACATGAACGATTCAACCTGGAAACTTCAATTCAATGCTGGATTTAAGTACGATTCAACATGGGGATTAGGAGATGAAATTGGATATCGGGGGAATCGCATTAAACCATTTACTCCACTTAATAATTCTTACTATGTTATTCCTTTTGCTGTAATGGATAGTTGTTTTGCATCTACGCTTAATAAATGGGAAAAACTACAAATGATTATTGATCAAACTATAGAGAAAGACTCAATACTTGTTATTAATTGGCATACAAACAACTATAGTGAATTAGATTTTCCAGAATACAAAAACAATTACATTAAAATAATTGAAAGGTGCGTTAGCATGGGAGCCGTTTTTTATACTTTAAAAGATTACTATAAAGAAATAACAAAGGATGAACAATAATACGAAGGTTAAGTATTCGATAGCAGACACCAGTGCTTTTGAAGAATTAGTAACGTTTCATCAGAAATACTTCGGCAGTTTACGCCCTTTAAACATATGGGATTGGCAATATGGGACTTCAAATCCTTTTAAATCAATTCTTATTGTTGGTAAATTTAATGATAAGATAATAGCTACGCAAGGTGCTTTTTCTTTCGATATGATTATTGATAAAGAGATTTACCAAACTGGCAAAAACGAATCACTAATAATAGAACCAGAGTTTAGGAAAAAAGGTATTTATACTGAACTTTATAATTTTGCTTTTGATGAGTATAAGAGGGCAGATTTTTATTTTATTTGGGGATTTACAAAAGCTGAAGGACCTTTTACAAAAGTTGGATTTTCGTTTGATAGAATCATTGAAAGAGCAATTTTACCTTTAAGGTATAAAAATGCTATAAAATTAGCAAAGGTAGAAAATAGTTTGGCTTTTAAATCATTTGTTATCAAAGTTGGAACAGCTTTAACTTCGTTGTATTCTGGAATTCTACTGAAATATAGAATATTAACCTTAGGCAGAACAGGAGAATATGAAATATTATTTGACCAAAAATCAGATAACGACTTACTCAATTTCTATTTAAAAATTGACAATTTATACAATGGGTTAATACACATAAATTTATCAAACGAATTTATCAAATGGAGAGTAAAAAAATCGCCAAGTAGAATTATAACAACTTATTCTTATAAAGGAAAAGATTTAGTTGGATATTTATTTATCGAAGTTGGTAACGATTACTCCGATATCATTGATTTTATGTTTTTGGATAATGGCATAGGTAATGAGTTAATGAAAAAAATGTATCAACTAATTAATGAAGAAAACATTAAAATCCTTGTTTATAGTGGGAACAAATTAAATATGCTAAACAGAAAGGCCTTCAGTTTTTTAAAGAAATTTGGATTTTATAAAATCAAAGGACCAAATGGTTTTGTTTTAAAACAATTCAAAGAAGTAAAATCTTCATTAGAACTTAAGAACTGGTATATTACTAGCATATGGTATGAAGGGATATAGTATTAATAAAGTTGGTGTCATAATTATCGAGGGTCATGCACAAGGCCTTTCCAATACCCGTGCGCTTGGCGAAGCTGGTATACCAGTAATTGTAGTTGATAAAAATAACTGCCTTGCTCGCTACTCTTGCTACTGTCGTAAGTTTTTTTATTGCCCTAACTATATCGACCCTAATTTCATTGATTTTCTCATCGATTTGGCCGAAAGGGAAAAACTACAGGGCTGGGCTTTAATTCCATCGAACGACCATGCTGTAATTTCAATTGCTAAGAATCGTACAAAGCTCGAAAAGTACTACAAAGTTATTACCCCGAGCATAGAGATTGTTGAATATATTTACGATAAATCGAAATTACTAGAGGTTGCCAAAGGTTGTGGAGTTCCTATACCCACAACATTTTATATTAACAACCCTAATAGCATTCCCTCGAACATTTTATATCCAGTTCTTACAAAGGGAAGGCAAGGGCTTTCGTTTTATAAGGCTACTGGGAAAAAGGTTTTTTTCTCTAATACTCCTGTTGATCTTAAGGAACATTTAACGGCAATTGAAAGGGTTTTTCTTATTGCCGAAACTTTTACTCAGGAGTATATTCCCTTTGATGGGACTAACAAAACCCTTTCATTTACTGCATTTTGTATTAATGGAGAAATTAAAACCCACTGGATTGGTGAGAAGGTTAGGGAGCATCCAATTCGATTTGGTACAGCAACTTTTGCTCGAAGTGTAGAGTGTAATGAACTTCTTGAACCAAGCAGAAGGTTACTAAAGGAAATAAGATATACAGGTGTTTGTGAAGTTGAGTATTTGCTTGATCCTAGGGACAAACAGTATAAACTAATAGAGATTAATGCAAGAACTTGGTTGTGGGTTGGGTTAGCTCGTGCTTGTGGTATTGACTATGCCATAATGATTTATAATTACTTAAATGGGATAGATAATGTTTATTCTAATCAGTATAGAATTGGTGTGAATTGGGTTAACTATTTAACCGACACCCTTTTTTCAGCAATAGCAATGCTTAAAGGGAAACTCACATTAAAACAATACTTTTCATCTTTTAAAGGGAAAAAGGTTGATGCGTTCTTTTCGTGGAGCGATTTAAAACCAAGCATTATGTTTTTTGTTCTTTCTGTTTATATTGCAACTAAAAGAAAATGATAACTTAAACAATACAAATAATGGAAATACTTGTTGTAGTGCTATCAACAATTTTGCTGTCAACAGCAATGTTTATCTTTTGGGTAGCCAAAGGGGGGTTTAACCGTAAGTTTTTATATACCGATAATATTGCTTTGGCTTTTGTTTCATCGCTAATAAATATTGCCATTTACAAATTCATTAGCTTGCCGTTTTGGCTATTAGTGCCTTTTGTTTGTGGCACGGTAGTCCTAATTCTATTTATTCTTCTATTCTTTTATCGGTTCTTTCGAAATCCAGTTCGTGTAATTCCCGGCGAGGCCAACGATATTGTTTCTCCTGCCGACGGTCGGGTAATTTATATAAAAGAGCTTGAGGCAAATCAAATCCCGGTTACCATTAAGAAAAAGCGAATTGCAAGTATTCAGGAGATAACGAAAACAGATATTCTTGAACAGCCGTGTTACCTTATCGGGATTGCAATGACACTGTTTGATGTTCATTACAACAGAACGCCAATTGATGGCAAGGTGATAATGGTTAAACATACTCCAGGAACATCAATTGGGTTGAATACCCCAGAGAGTACCCTTACCAATGAACGAAATACAACGGTGTTTGAAAGGGAGGATGGTATTAAAGCAGGAGTTGTGCAAATTGCTGCTCGAGGAGTAAACCGTTGTATTGTAATGTCGAAAGAGGGAGAAATTCTAAAGCGAGGGGATATTTTTGGTAAAATACGGTGGGGCTCACAGGCCGATCTCGTTATTCCTCGAAATTGCGAAATACTTGTTCGTGAAGGGGAGCAGGTACATGCAGGGTCGACAATTATTGCAAGGTTATTAAAAGATTAAATTTAACATGAATATTCTTTTTGACATAGGTCATCCAGCACATGTTCATCTTTATCGAAACACTATCGGTAAATTAAAGGAAAATGGTTATAAAGTAGTTGTGACGGTTAAAGAAATTCCTAGTGCTATTGAACTTTTAAAAATATATAACATTCCCTATCTTTCTCTTGGAAAAAAGTTTGATCATATTTTACTTAAAGGACTTTCTCAGCTGAAATATAATTACAATCTTCTCCGTATTGTAAGAAAAGAAAAAATTCAAATTGCCGTTGGCTCCTCTATTACCATTACCCATGTTTCGAGGTTTACGAGGATGTTCTCCATTGTGTTAGATGACGATGATGCAAATGCAGTGGTTCTATTTTCATGCTTAGCACACCCTTTTGCTCATACAATTTTGTCACCAGAAGCCTTAAAGCACGATAGAAAAAGGAATAAGGACATTACGTATAAGGGGACACATGAACTTTTTTATTTACATCCAAACTATTTTACTCCAAATCCTTTTGTATTAAACGAGTTAGGGATTAAGCAGGATGATACTTTTTTTGTACTAAGGTTTGTCGCAGTTAAAGCATATCACGATATTGGTGCTCATGGATTGAAAACAGAACAAAAGTTGAAAATTGTTGAAGCATTAAAACCATTTGGTAGGGTTTTAATTACTACTGAGCGAGAAATTGAGCCAGAACTCGAAGAGTACGCTCTTAAGATTTCTCCTGAAAAGATTCATCACCTATTATACTACGCAACTCTTTATGTAGGTGATAGCCAAACAATGACTTCAGAGGCAGCAATACTTGGAACGCCTGCTCTAAAATGCAATACCTTTGCACATAAACTTTCGGTTCCTAACATGCTGGAGGATCCATATGATTTGTGTTACTCGTATCAACCGGAAGAGTTCGATCTGTTGATTCAAAAAGTTAATACCCTTCTATTGATTCCCGGGCTAAAAAAATGGTGGGAAAACAAACGCAACAAATTTTTAAAGGATAGTATCAACCCCACAGAATTTTTAATCTGGTTTATTGAGAACTTTCCTAGTAGTATAAAAACCATGAAAGAGAACCCCGACTTTAAATAAATGGACTTCACTCATAAGCGTTATTCTCACCTTTTTAAAAAACTTGTTACTGAGGGATACTCCTTTCAAACCTTTGAGCAATACCTTAAAAAACCATTAGAAAAGGTTATAATTCTTCGCCATGATGTTGATCAACTTGCGCACAACTCTTTGGTTACAGCGCGGATAGAGAATGCACTTGGAATAAAAGGAATCTACTACTTCAGAATTGTAAAAGAGAGTAATAAACCAGAAATTATAAGGAAGATTGCTGATTTAGGTCATGAGATAGGTTACCACTATGAAACAATGGACACAAGAAGTTCAGAGTTCAGAGTTTAAGGAACGGTTAATTGATGGTGCATACGTTGAATTTTGTAAAAACCTGGAATACTTCAGAACGTTCTATCCAGTAAAAACTATCTGTATGCACGGGAGCCCTTTGTCTAAGTACGATAATAGGGATATCTGGAATAAATACGATTATAAAAAACTTGGATTAATTGGTGAACCCTATTTTGATATTGATTTTAGTAAAGTTCTATACCTTACCGATACAGGACGATGTTGGGATGGCGATAAAGTAAGTGTAAGAGATAAAGTTAGAATCAGAACACAAAACTCAGAACTTCCAGCTTAGAACCAAGAGCCCTGAACAAACCTCAATCAACTCTCAACTATTCTTTCTGGCATACCAAAGATATTATCAAAAGCATAGAGAATGGGGATTTCCCAAACCAAGCTATGATTACCGTGCACCCTCAAAGATGGAATAATTCAATACTTTTATGGGCAAAAGAACTGATTATGCAGAATATAAAAATGTCATTAAAAGGGGTTTGATAATAATAAGAAAGCAGTAATAATAGGAATCAGAATGAAAGTAATTACCATTGTCGGTGCTCGCCCACAATTTATTAAATTAGGTTCTTTTTCTAGAGAGTTAAGGAAGTTTCACACTGAATTGATTATTCATACTGGTCAACATTTCGATTCTGAAATGTCCGATCTCTTCTTCCGTGATCTCGAAATTCCTCAACCCGATTTTAATTTGAATATTAATGGTGGAACTCATGGACAACAGACCAGCCAGATGATCTCTTCCATTGAGACGATTTTAATAAAAGAGCAACCCCAGTTGGTTGTTGTATTTGGTGATACGAACTCAACACTAGCTGGAGCCTTAGCCACTGTAAAATTGGGCATTCCTTGTTTACATGTTGAGGCAGGTTTGCGTAGTTTCAATCGTTCAATGCCCGAAGAGATTAATCGGGTTGTAGCCGATCATACTTCTGATTACCTATTTGCACCGACCCAAACGGCTATGATCAATATGGAGAAGGAGGGACTGTCGTCCAAGGCATTTTTAACGGGTGACATTATGGTCGATTCACTCAGCTGGGGTTCTGAAAAAGCCAAGAGTTCAATGATAATGGAATCGTTAGGCCTACATAATCAACATTTTTCTTTGCTTACCCTACATCGCCCATATAATGTAGATGATCCATTAACGCTATCAACAATACTCAGTAAACTAATTGATTTACGCGGGACTGTAGTATTTCCTATTCATCCTAGGACAAAATCGATCGTTGAAAAAAATGGTATAACCATTCCATCCAATTTTGTATTAACAAAACCATTGGGTTATCTTGATTTTATAAAACTTCAGGAGGCTTCAACTCGAATCATAACCGATTCAGGAGGAATTCAAAAAGAGGCATTTCTATTAAAAAAACCTTGCATAACTCTTCGTTCCGAGACCGAATGGGTTGAGACGGTTGCTGAGGGATGGAATTTATTACTTGATGTATTCAGTCCAAATCTTATTGGTAGAATAGAATCGTTTAATCCAACACATAAAGCAAAACAGGTTTTCGGATTAAATGTGACCAAGAAGATGATTTCGATAATTAACAACCAATTCATTAATTAACTCAAGTTGCTACTTATAAAATTGTTTTTTGAAAGGTAAAAGCAAATATGAAGATCAGCAGTTTAAGCATCAACCCCTCAACCGTTACGGCATGAATTCTTTTGGGAAACATGG
>Ga0105099_10000404_pt1 | contig 29550 bp, 23 predicted proteins | sample PPLLak3cmMay2015_2_FD_79138 | JGI IMG/M metagenome (GOLD analysis project Ga0105099, IMG submission 79138) | Freshwater sediment microbial communities from Prairie Pothole Lake near Jamestown, North Dakota, USA - PPLs Lake P8 Core (1) Depth... | ecosystem: Environmental > Aquatic > Freshwater >... | reverse complement strand
GCCGGTAACTGAAGAAGTTTTTTTAGTTCTTCTTTGTCTGAGATTTTTATGAGCAGGTTCGCGATTGCAAAGTTTTTTCTTGCTTTTGTCAGATATGGTTTTGCCAGTTTTGTGTATTCTTCATCCTTGAGAAGTTGCTCTTTTTTTAAGTATGATTCTATTTTTCTTTTTAAAAAATCATTTCTTTTCATGCTGCTAGTCTCCAGAAGTGCTCAGAGCCGTATATGGCTATTCCGTGTTCCCTGGTTTCTTTTCCTATATTTAGTTCTTCTGCTTTCAGCATTATCTTAAATTCTTTCGAATCGGTTATTAAGGGGCTTATTTTTATGTTATGGGAATATTGGAGGCTTGCGCACTCTCTTTCAATATCTGCGCGTAATTCCTTATTTTTGATGTCATTCACGATGAATAAGAGGTCCACGTCAGAGTTTTTTGATGCTTTTCCTTTTGCGTAGCTTCCAAATAGGATTATTGATTGTATTTCAGAAATGTGTTTTTCAGCTAGTTTTGGGATTAGTTTTTCAAGGACATTCTTCAGCTTTGGTTCGTTTTTGTAGAGTTCTTCTTTTCTAAGGAGGTCAATCTCGCCCATTAGGTGTCTTGCCTTTTCGCACTTGAGATTTAGCGTGCATTGTTTTGCCCTGCCTACTTCCTGCACGTTGATTATTTCCTGGTCGGACATTGCAGCAATATGATTGTATGCTGGCCTGTACCCGATTCTTAGTTTTTTTGCGATTTGAAGAATAGTCAGTCCTTTATCCAGGTTCGCTCTGAACAGTCCTAAAATTTTAAGCAGGGTTTCTTGCCTCATATTATTCACTTAGTGAATAATATTATTCACTTTTATATAAATGTTTCTCTTTTATAGCTTTCTTTGTCAAAGTTCATATGCAAGATTCCAAAACATTTCCAGATTATATAAAATTATGTTGTTTTTTAGGGCTTGTTTGGCAACGTTTTCTTCCTCTTCTTTCAGCATTGTTATGAATTCTTTTTTTGTGACATAGATTGGATTTATTGTTATTTTAAACAGGATTTCATATCGCGAGAAGTCTGGTTTTCTCTCGCCTTTCTTGTTTATTACGAGGAGATCTATATCGCTTTTTGGGGTATGGGTGCATTTTGCGTAGCTGCCAAACAGGATGACTGTGTATTGTCCAATAGGCAGTTCGTCAGTGATTTTTCTTATTAAAGGTTGTTTTTTCAGGTATTCATCTTTTTCTTCATTTGATGAAATAATGAGGAAGTGTTTGAGTATGGGGTTTCGCTTGTTTAGCTGGATTAGGTTGGCTTTTCCCGCTTTTTTCTTTGTAAGTATGTCCGGCATTGTTTGTATTGTGCGGTAGAATGTGGCGTATGGAATCTTCAGCAGTTTGCTTAGTTCGTGCATCGTAAACTGTTCTTTGATTTTTCCAAGAAAGTTGATTATTCTTAGCTTATTATCCATTTTTGAATAACATTATCCATTTTTGATATATAAAGGTTTCGATTATAATCGAGTATTTGAAGAGGTCGTTAAGCTTTTCAGTCTATTCAAGAATCTTTGCATTCGGCATTTTTTGCATTGCTTTGTCTGCAGTGATGAGCGGAATGCCGTAAATATTAGCTAGTGCTCCGTATACTGCGTCATATAAGCTTAGATCGTGTTTTAATGCTGTTGTTATTGCTTTTTCTAGCAGGAAGGTGTTGAGTTTTTCCACGTGGATTTGCAGGTCTGACAGCGCTTTGTTTGCTATTGAGAGCGTTTCAGCAGATTGTCCTTTGTATCTTAGCGCATTTAGTACTTCTATAAAAAGCAGTTCTGGTGCTATGAGCAGGATGTTTCCTGTGCAGTGTTCGTCGCGCAGTTTTATCGCTTTGTCTGAGTCTGGCTCGTTTGTGAACCATTTGACTGCTATTGATGCATCTATTACCTTCTTTTCCCGCGCCATTCTCGTATTATCTCTACTGATGTTTTTCCTTTGTCGAAAGCTTTGGTTTTTCTGAGCTCGTCAATCTGTTTTGCCGCATGTTTTGCCCGTTCTGCGTCTATGCGTTCCAGCTTGTCAAGCTGTTCCGCTATCGAATTTCTCATCATTGCGCTCCAGTTGATTTCATCATGCAGTTTCATTTGTTCATGCAGTGATTTGTCAACCCTTAACGAGACTGTTACATCTACCATGTCAGTATTTGTATTATTTGTATTATATTTAAATCTTTCGATATCTTGTATCATAAGTATAGTAATGTCTGGGTTGTTAAAATTTCTTTGGTTTGAAATATTGGAATTCTTTCAGGTTGTTTTGGAAGGTTTCCTGAATTTTGCAGAATTTATGGAAAAAAGAAAAAGTTAAAAAAAAATTATTCAAATTTGTTATTAAAAAATTGATTATACAAATTATTATAGAATTGCGGTGATAATTCTTTTGCTTTTTGTAGGTTTTCTTCTCTCAATTTTGTCTGGTTTTGGTCATTATAGATTCTTGCAAGCACTATATGCATTTGGGCGTGCACTCTTGGTATCGCATTTATTTGTAGGGCTTTGTTTATGTGCGATATTGCTATTTCATCTTGTCCTCTTTTATGGTATATTGAAGCCAGGTTTGTTCTGGCTTCTGCTGACGTGTCGTTAAAATATTCTATTATTCTGACAAATTGTTCTTCTGCGTTGCCCAGTTCTCCTTTTTTCATATATAAAGCTCCTAAACTGTTAAGTGCGTAGAAAGAATATGGATTTTTTTCTAGCGTGTCGTTCCATAATTTTTCTTCATCAGTATAAAGAGAAATTCTGTACCAAGAAAGTATCAAAAACAAGATTATTACAATAATTCCGAAATATAATGCAGTTTTTTTATTTAATGGTAAAAGTTTGGTTTGCTTAATATTTAGTTCAGAACAAAGAAACATACAAGGTATAAGCAGTATAAGTCCCACAGATGGTAAATACACCCATCTGTCTGTTACTAAATCTCTCATGACTACGAAAGTGGTTGTTGGTATGAGTGTTATGAAAAACCAATAGGTGCAGAATGTTGCCCAGCTGTGTTTTTTGTACAATATTATCCCAGATATTATTAAAGCAAGTATTACAAAAAATGATATTAGCACTTTTAATTCGAGAAATGAATGTGCTATTTTAACATAGTATTCTGTGCTGTAGCCTATTGGCAGGTATATTAGTTTGATGTAATAAAGGATTGATTTTAATCCTGTAAGTATGTGCTCATATGTGCTTCCGAATGCTTGCGGTGTGAAAATATCCATAGTCATCCGGGTCAGGTTTATTCTTAAAAAAATGATTCCTGTAAGTAGTGCCGCCAAATAGATGGAATAAAATTTGATACTTCTTTTCAAAAGTATTGTTAAGTTGAATTTTTCTATGTTAAAGCAGAGATCATACAAGATTATAATGAATGGCAGTGTTATTGCATCTTCTTTTGATAATAATGCTAAAATGAACATTAGAAATGATAATATGAGCATTTTTTTGTTTTTTTCTGCACAGGTATAGAATAATAGTGATAATAAAAAAAACATTGCCATCAATATTGATGACCGGCTGGACACTACAACAACAGTGCCTATGTGCAGGGGATGCAGTGCGAAGGCTAAAGCGCAGAATGTAGATATTATTCTGTTTTCTGTTTCTTTGTCTTTTCTTATTTGAGAGAATATGGAGAGGGCAATATAATATACCAAAATGCTGCAAATGATATGAATTACGAGATTTATTAGGTGGTATCCAAATGTGTTCATTCCTCCTAAATAATAGTTTATTGCAAAAGAGTACATTAATAGGCTTCTTCCTCCTAAGCCTATTGAGCTTATATCTCGGATGTTGGGATTTACTTGGACCACGTGATAATCATCAAGCATGAATGGAACGTAGAAAGAGCCAAGATAGGTGAATGTTGTTAGTATGATAACTGCCATTATGGGGATGGCATCTTTTTTAAAAGACATGGCATCTATCTTCTTGTATTAATATAAAAAGCTTTTTGAGAAAAAGTTAAAAAAAATAAGAAAAAAATTTACTTGTATTTTCGCCTTACTACGAACAGTACAAGTCCTCCTGCCAGTAGTGTTGCTAACAACAATGTTGTTAAGCTGAATTCTGGTGCTGGGTCTGGGTAGGCATTGTGTACATCACACACGTTCATTGTTGATACTCCGCCGTCTAATGTTACAAAACAACATTTACTATCCTCAGCATTTGTAATAACATTTATGCCATTTGGCGTTTTATCATTTGTAGATAAAGTAGGTTGTGCGAGTGAAAACCCGACCAGTACAAATCCACTATTCCAGTTTAGCCAATAAGTACAGCCGTTATATCCCCCATTACAACTTGCCGAGACAGTCATAAAGCTTAGGCTTGTTGGGGCTGGTAGGCTACCAAAACCAACATCGTTAATTGTTGTCACAGCTGTATCTAGTTGTTTATGCCATTTCTTGGTTCCACCACTTGTGAATACTCCAGCATAATTACTGGGTGCTTTTTTATATCCTAGCCCAATTTCATCTCCCTCATTGAAAAGTCCTCCGATTCTGCCATTTGTTGTTAAATACCAGTTTTTGTTTCCAGTTGATGCTGTAAATGCTAACCAAGTTGCCTTTTCATCTCCGCCAGCTGTTAAACAGTTCGCATCAGTCACTAGAGTGCCGTCACTTGTTAAAACCAGGTTTTTTGTATTTTGCCAAATTGCACAGGTGTCAACATTTGTAAATTTAAAGGAATAATCTATGTTTGCTGCTGCGAGGTCTCCAGTTCCATCAAGGGTTATTGCCATAACATATAGGTCTCCTCCTATTACAACTGTGGCATATACTTTACCGTTGTTGTACAAAATATTTGCATCCTCTACAGAAGTAGTAGCTAGAGCGGTTGTTACTATGCTGCTAGTAAACTCTCCAGTACTTGTATCAAATGCACTTATTACTGCGTCTGTGGCAGGTTGGCCTATGCTTGAGATTGTATAAATTCTATCATCAACAGTATTTACGTTCGATACTGTGTGGGGATAGATACTTTCTACACCTATAGTTTTATAGATTCCCATATTCCAGTTCTGTGCATATCCGCCCAATCCATCTTCTGTAAAACTTGCAAGAAATGATGAAGTAACTGTTGCCTTGTCTGAAAATAGAACAAATATATCTCCACTTATTTGATTTATCGCCATGCCTTTTGGATTAAGTATTGCTCCTGGGATTGTAACATCAGTAAAACCCGTATTTGCTGTTTGTGTGCCGCTTAAATCAGTCGAAAGTATTGCAAGTCCATTGGCTGATGGTTGTTGATATGTTGTTATATAGTTATTTGAAACTGTGTTATAAACTGTATTTAAAGCAACAGCAGGTCCAGCATAGTTGTTTTCATTAGAGTAGGTAAATATTCCACCAACTTCCACATTTGGAGCGTTGTCTGAACAGCCAGAAATTGGTGCTATACTCGCAGTGGTCAGAGTTGTAGTTTCAGTACTAGCGCCCGTATAATCAGTCCAAGTGGCTGCTTCAGTATTTGCTGGTAAGGCTGTTAAGTCCGGGGCGTCTGTAACGCTTCCGGGTTGTTGTTGTATTTGGTTGCATTGCGCAGCGTATGCTGGGCTTGCAGCCATTAAAACAATTAGTATTGTTGTTAGAATTTTTAGTTTGTTCACAAATATCACCTCAGTTTTTATTTGTTAGCACCTTCTTATTAGTTTTAGTATAAAAAGGTTTCTGTTTATTGTTTTTCTAACTCTTTTATTGTTTGTATTACTTTTTCTCGTTCGTAAGAGTCGTTTGTGTTTAAGTATGCTTTTAGGTATGGTATTGCTTTTTTGTTGTTTTGTTCTGCGTATAGCATTCCTAGTTCTCGGTATGCTGGCGCTAGTTGTAGGTTGCAGGCTTCTTGTAGGTTTTGTATTGCTAGTTCATAATTCTTTTTTTCTTTATAGCAGAGGCCTAAAATCAGATGTGCTTGCGGTTCTTTTTCCATTGTCAGTGCTTGTTTTTCATCTTCTATTGCTTCTTCGATTTTGCCTTGTTCAAATCTCGCGTATCCTCGATATGTGTATTTTTTGGAACCGGGTTTTTTCTCGATTGATTTTGTGAATTGTTCTTCTGCTTTCTCGTATTCTTGCATTGACATGTAATTTAATGCTTGGTAGAAATTGTTTATTGCAGTATCTGCTCCCTGTCTTTCTGCGTTTATTAGTGTTTCCAGGCTTTTTTGGTTCTGTTTCATTGAGTATTCTGTTATAGCCAATACTAGCAGTAGTGATGGCATGTCAGGGTGTTGTTGCAGTAATTGTTTCACATCTTGATTTCCTTTTTCCGGCTCTCCCATTGCGCAGTATAATTGAGCTCTCATCGTTCTGCACCTCAGTTGTCCCGGACTTAGTGAAATTGCATTGTTCAGGCTTTTTAATGCATTTTCAAGGTCTTTGTAGGGTGTTAGTCCTGGGTCTGTGAAATTGTTGCTTGCTCCTTGCATTCTGTATGCTGCGCTGACAAACCAGCCTTCCCAACAGTTTTTGTATTTTTGTGTTGCAAGCTCTGCAAGGTTTATTGCTTTGTCATAATCTTTCTCAATGTAGGACACTAGACTTCTTGCCAATAATGTAAAGTAATCATCTTCTTCTGTTTTTTCGATTACTTTTTTGAAGTATTCTGTTGATTTTGGCACGTCGTCACATAAATCTAAATAGACTAATCCCGTGTAGAATGCTGCTGGTTTGTGTATTTGTTGTGTGTCGTTTTGGCTTGCATTATTTGCATTTATGAATTCTTTTATTGCTTCCTCGTGAAAGAGGTTTGAATATTCTATTATTCCTTTTTCATAATATGCATCTCCGAGGTTTGGGTATATTTCGATTGCTTTGTTAAAATGTTTGACTGCTGTTTCAAGATCGTTATACTTTCTTACAAAATCTATTCCTTTTTGGTATTCATCCATTGCCAGTCTTCTTTTGGCTTCTTTCTCCGCCTGTTCTCTCTCCGCTCGTTCCTTCTCCTCTTTTGCTTTTCTTTCTTCTTCTTGTGCTTTTTCTTTTTGTATTCGTTCTCTTTCTTCTGATTGTTTTGCCTGGTCTGCTTTTTCCTGGCTTATTTTTGCTTGTTCTGCTCTGTGGCTTGCTTTGCTTTCTGAAATATATAGTATTGGTCCGCCGATTGCGAGTGCTGCTAATGTTACTGTCGCTCCAACTCCTGCCACGTATTTTATCCAGGGTTTTCTTTTGAGTGTTTTTTTGAGTGCTTCTTTGGTGGAATCTTTGTAAACGCTCACCGGTCTGTATTCCAGCCAGGCTTTCACATCGTCTGCCAGTGCGTCCATCGTCTCATATCTTTCTTTTGCGTTTTTTTGCAGTGCTTTCATTGCTATTTCGCATAGTTCTGGTGGTTTTTCTTCAAGCCCTCTTCTTATTTTTCCCGGATGCAGTGGTGGTTCGTCGTTTATGATTTTGACTGCGAGTGCTTGTTGTGTTTCTGCTTCGAATGGTTGTCTGCCTGTTAGTATTTTGTACAGCATTACTCCCATTGCCCATATGTCGTCTTGTATTGAGTGTTTTTCTCCTGAGAATTGTTGTGGGCTCATGTAGGATGGTGTTCCTTCGAGGTATTGTGAGGCTTCTTCGTCTATTTTTTTGGCTAGTCCGAAGTCCATTAGTTTTGCTTTGGTTTTTGTTTTGTCTTTTTTTATCATTATGTTTCCTGGTTTTACGTCTCTGTGTACGTATCCGTGGTCGTGTGTGAACGCGAGCGCTGTGGAGCTTTCCCAGAACAGTCTCATTAATTCTTTTATGTTGTATTTTTCCTTGTATTCTTCGTTTTCTTTTTGTAATTCTTTGATTTTTTCAGGTTTTAATTCTTCATCGATTTTTTTGATTTCTGATTGGTATTGTTTGACTGCTTTAGTGTGTTGTTTGTATTTTTCGATGTTTTCTTCGAGTATTTTTTTTCTTTTTATGAGTTGTTTTATGTGGTCGTTTTGGTCGAATTGTATTTTGTTGATTATTTCGTCTAGTGGTTCTCCTTTTACGTATTCAAGTGTTAAAAAGACGTTTTTTTTGTTGTCGGTTTCCACGTTGTACGCTACTACTATGTTTTCGCAGTCTGCGAGTTGTGCTGTTGCTTGTATTTCGTTGTGGAATCTTTGTAGGCAGAGTATTTTGGTTTCTCCTTCCAGGTCTGGTCTGAGTGTTTTTAGTGCGACTTCCCTGCTCATGTTTGTGTCGTATGCTTTGTAGACTGCTCCCATTCCTCCTTGTCCGAGTAGTTTTACGTCTTTGTAACGTCCACCTTTTTTTCTGCTGGCAGGGGCTGGTTTTGCTGATGGTGATGGTACTGTTGTTGTTTTTGGAGGTATTGTTGGGTCGTCGTAGTATGTTTCTGGGAGCTCGAGGTCTTCTTCGCTTTTGCTGGCTTTGAGCATTGTTTCGTTTGCTCCTCCGAGCGCGCTTAGTGCTTTTTTTACTGTGTTTGTTGCTTGTATTACTGATGTTGAGAGGTCTTTGTTTGCTTGTGCTCTGCTGAGTATTCTGAATGCTTGTTTTTCGTCTATTACGTTGTCTGCCAGAAGTAGTGTTATCAGGTTGGCGTCAATGCTGTACTGCCTGAGGTCCTCCATTGCTTTTTTTGCCTGTTGTAGTTGTTCCGGCTTTACTATTTTTTTCAGTTCTGCTTCTATTCTCTCATCTATCGCCATATTATATAGTAACTTATTTCCCCTTTTTAAACCTTACTGTTGTAACCACTCGGTAATGACTACTCACTGGTCACAAACGTTTTTAAAGCAGAAGTGCAGAATTTATCGTATGCTGCCGTGGCACAACCTGGTACTGGACATTCTCACGAAACATTATTATATTAATGAAAATATATGATATAAATGACTCAAATATCTGAAAGAAATAGAAAAGTTGCTATTAATAGATGGAAAAAACAAATTGACAAATCTTTAAAAGATATTGATAATTCAAGTGCCATATATCCAGAATTGAAAGCAAGAATAATCGGATACATAATGGGCGACGGTTCTGCAACAATTCGAAAAGAAAAAACCTATAATCATCATACAATCTGTTTTTATCCCGATGATACCAGAATGCTAGAAGCATTTCTAGATGCATTTAAGAAATTATACGGATTTACACCTAATGTTAAAAAACTACAAAATCATTATCAAGTAAGAGCAGATTCTAAGGCAATTCTTACAGATCTGTTTAAATATGGTTCATTTAGAAGTTTAGAATGGTGTATTCCTAAAAAACTGTTAACTTCAAAATTATCTAAGCAAGAATGGCTAAGAGCATTTTATGACTGCGAAGGATATGTCGGACCCAGAGTAATTGCAATTCAAAGCGTAAACAAACATGGCTTGCAGGAAATTCAAAATTTACTTAAAGAATTTGAAATCAAAAGTCAATTATATTCTTACAAAAGAAAACAACAAACCTGGAACACCAACTATTTATTGTATATAACTAGAAGAGAAGAAAGATATAAATTTTTAAAAAATATTGGTTTTAATCATTTTGAAAAACAGAAAAAATTGGAAAAATTTGCCGCGATCGCCTAACCCGGTATGGCGGCAGTCTCGAACTTCAACGTGAGAACTGCTTTCCGAAAGGATGTCCCGGTTCAAATCCGGGTCGCGGCGTAAAAAATCATCCGAGCTGCCGCGTAAAAGCCAATTCCGAGATTCTGAAACGAACAGCGTTTCTGAATTCCCAAAGACCACAGGTCTTTGCGATAATCTGGGCGGCAGCGTAACTGTTCCGAAAACATTTCATATAACCTACTATTAGTATCAATTGATACTACTAATAGTATAATTAAAAAATGATAACTAATACTCAGGAGCAAGTTCTTCAGCTCCTGTTCAGCAGGCCTGAAGAAAAAATCTCGATTCGGGGAATTGCTAGGTTGCTGGGCAAATCATATACTTTAACGTATAATAATATTCAGGCGCTTGTTAAAAGAGATTTTCTGGAAGCGCTGAGTGTTCCTCCGGCGCAGATAATCCATCTAAAGGAAGGCATTCAAACAAAAAAATCAGATCTTGACCTGCTGATAATTGTTCCAAAAAAAGAAGATATTCGGGAACTGGAGAAGGCGGCGCAGCAATACACGCAGGTTAAAAAAGGCATTATTGTGGCGGATGCCCAGAGCTTTGGAGAAATGATTAAAAATTCTAAAGAATTAAATGTTGGAAACGAAGCAATAAAACATCACATACTCCTTTACGGAACTGAACAGTATTATCGGTTGTTGAAAACATAAAAACACCTTTCCCTTGTTACACTTCAACGTAACATTCCTGCATTATTTGTTACATTTGACTGTAACAATTTGATTATAACCTAATGAAATGCCTATTTTCGTCGGAATAGAATCCAGCGAAACATATCACCGAAACGTTCAAAAAACGGCAAAATTGAACGTTTTAATCGCAACCTTTATAAATAAGTGTGTCTTTTGAGTTGTATTATGAATACTGAAACATTAGAAAACTGGAATCCTTGGTGGGCTTCCAAAGAAGTTCCTCGAGTGCTTGCGGGAATGAAAAGGAGCATTGACCCGCTTATTTTTAGGTCTGTTAAGGAAAAAGAGATTATTATTCTTACAGGGGTGAGGCGTTGCGGCAAGACCACCATCATGTATCAGATGATTGACTTCTTGCTGAAGGATGTCTTGCCGGCGCAGATACTGTATCTTAATCTTGATGACGAGATGTTAAAAAAAGAAAGTTTGGAAGCAATTTACTCTGAATATAGACAGTACAAGAACCCGGATAAGAAGGCATTTGTCTTTCTGGATGAAATCCAGAACATTTCCGGCTGGGAAAGGTTTCTTAAAAAGAGATATGACCTGCAGGACAGTGTCAAATTCGTGATTTCCGGCTCTTCAGCAGGCCTGCTGAGGCAGGAATATTCAACTTTGTTAACTGGCAGAAACTTGACGTTTAAGATATTTCCGCTTTCATTTAAAGAATATCTTTATTTTTTAAAAATAGACTATTCTTCCATTAATACTCTTGTCCGGAATAAAATTCTTCATGCATTGAGAGAATTTTTTGAAACTGGAGGTTTTCCCGAGGTTTTTTTTAAGGAAAAAGAGATTAAGCGTCTCCTGCTGAAAGAGTATTTTGATGATATTCTTTACAAGGATATAGTCAGCAGGTATAATGTTACTGCCAAAAAAATAAGCGATCTTGCAGTTTACCTTCTTACAAATATTTCAAGCCAATTCACAATCAGGAAGATAAGAAATTTTACCGGGCTTTCAATTGACAGCATAAAAGATTACATATCCTATCTGGAGGAGGCATTTTTGGTTGAAACAATAAATTATTTCTCCTACTCCATAAAAGAAAGCATACAGAGGCCCAAAAAAAGTTATGCACTGGACTGCGGCATAAGGAATATTGCCGGCTTCAAGTTTTCAAAAGACGAGGGTAAGCTGGCAGAAAACCTGGCATTCATAGAATTAAGAAGGAGAGAAAAAGAAGCGTATTACTGGAAAAACAAGGGAGAGGTCGATTTCGTAATCAAAAACAAAGACAACACCCTGACCGCAATCAACGTCTCATATGCTGACGAGATTGACGAAAGAGAATCAAAAAGCCTTCTGGAATTCAAAAAAGAATTCAATAAAACAAAAGAACTAATCCTGCTGACAAGAGACACAGAAAAAAAAGAGCACGGAATAAAATTTATTCCACTATGGAAGTGGCTGCTAGAATAGAAAAATACAATAAACAATGTCCGGTAAAAAAGACCAAAAAGTGTGTCGTTGGGCGGCAGCGTAACTATTTCGAAATGTTTATATATCAGTTGATATTATATCAGCCGATATGCAATCACTACTAACAAAAAGGAGTTATGCAGGACAGAGGTCTCCTAATTTGGATACAGTTCTTATGGTCGAGGAAACCCTCATGAATATCGGCGAAGTCATCACTGTGGCAGAGCTTAAAAGAAGGCTGCCTAAACAAGTCATGCACCAGACTTTAATCAAAATTCTTGATTACCTGTTTTACAGCGGGAAGATTGTATTTCATGACGACAAAGTGCTGTGGACTTTTAACCCTAAGAGCAAGCTGAAAAGACAAAGGGGTTTGATGGTTAGATGAAATTTGGCAAGCAGGTTTCTGTTGAGCTTGTAGGAGATGCAAAAGAGGCGTACAGCGCGCTTAACGCGCTTATTGGAAAACAGAGAACCGATGGAAGGACGAATTCAGACGAGATTAAATTGTGGAACGGGATTCAGAGAGCTTTTGATCTTGTTGCAAACAACCCTTTTTATGGAGAAAATGCGAAGAAAGACCAGATTCCGTCCTATTATCGTATAAAACACAATGCTGAAAATTTGTTCATAGAGAAGTTTGAAAAACCATCAATAGAGTCAAACTTCTCTAAGAGGACTTTGACTAACATATGGGTTATTCAAAGTCCTCCATAGTTGATTTGCCTTTATTCTGGAGGATGATTTACACGCTTGAAAGCGGGAAAATCGAAATTGTTGCTTTTGTATTGGATATTTTTAATCACGAAGAATACGACAAGAGATTCGGTTTCAGAAAGAAATAAGGAAAAAAAAATTATTTTCTTCGTCTTACCACGAACAATACTAGTCCTCCTGCTAATAGTGTTGCTAAGAGCAGTGTTGTTAAACTGAATTCTGGGACTGGTCCGTCGATTGGTGAGGTGATGCCGAAGTTTTGGAATCCTCCTCCCTGGTTTCTTGCTAATAACAGCATTGATACTTCAGGGTGATAAAATGTTGAGTAGGGGTATGTTGCAATATCATCCTGCATTGGCAGTGCTATTGCACCTTCAACTGTTGCTAAGTCACTGTTGATTTCGACAATGCCTGGAACCCAGTTTTCACTCATATATGATAGATAGTATTTGTCGTTTCCATACGTCATTTGCACTGGGTAAAGTTCTTCTGCAACTTTTTGTAGGTTTTTTAGTGTTAAGGTGTTGTCTGCATTGAAACTTACTATCAGGCTTGGATCTGAAGCGAAATATGTGTTTCCGTTGGCTATAGAGAGAAAACTGCAGCCTGAGTATTCTACTGCTATTCCTCTGATTATTTCTACAGCACCTGTGGCTCCGTTGGTTCTTGCTGCAGCACAATAATAAATATCAGGATCTCCGTTTTCAGTATAAGATAAAGTCATTTCCAAGTCACCGTCATTTGATAGTTGTGCATCTGTTAAAGAATAGCCCTCAAACGCCGCATTACTGTTTCCAAGGAATCTTGGCGTATATGCAGCGCTGAAGATTGATGTGTCCTTGTCAATTGAAAAACTCCCGTATAATACATCGTTAAAACCTTCAAAATCTTCATCTTCGACAACAACATATGCTATTGTGTCGTCATTGAGGACAGGTTTTAATTCTAATTGTTGCGAGTTATATGTTGCCTCTTCCTGGTCGCTGGTTATTTGCAGGAAATCTAGTATTAGGTTTCCATTTAGATTTAAAGTTACAAGAGTGTGCCATTTCGCTGATTCCACCTGTTCAGATCTGCCTAAAGCGGCTAGAGAACTGCTGGCAGCATCATATTTTATATCATTGAAAACAGAATAGTCCCCGAAATCATACCTGTATGCCCAGGCCACGCTTAAGTCTGAATTTATTTTCATGACTAACGCATCGCTATTTCCTCCAATCATGTATTTTCCAGCGATATATGCGGCAGACCCGTCTGCATTAGTGGTGATTGATGTTGCGCTTAAATCGTTAGTGTCGTGGGTGTATTCTTTTCCAGTTATCGTTCCGTCTGTACTTACTGCAATTACTTTGAAAGTGCCACCCGTATCGTCACTATACACATAATACATTACTGGGCTGTCGTCTATTGGTTGAGTGACTTCTGCTTTGCCTTTGTACGCGTCGTCTGTTGTGAATCCTGCGTCAGTATACCAATCAAATCCTAAATATGGAGTCTCAATTTTTTCTGGGTCACAGTTTTCAACCCAGTCTATTGTTTGCGAGTTTACTGTGACACTGACACTTTCAGGGAAAACTTCAGGTCGTTCATAGTTGCCTTCTTCTCCTGGATTATGAGTATCCGAAAATTGTCCTGTAGCATCATTATTAAAAGTTACATCAATGGCTGCAGGGATTGTGCATTGTTGTGCAAACGCCGTTTGCGCTATCATTAGTATTATTAGAATTGAAAGGATGATTTTCTTCATCTAGTCACCTCGTTTTTTTTATTGTTTTTTTTGACGTTTATAAACTTATCTTAGCGTAACGCTTATATATTCTATTAATAAAAGTGGGCTTATGCAAAAAGAGGAGAATCTTAGTTGTATTGCTAGGCATTTGCGTCATCATGTTTTGAAAATGACGACGATTGCAGGCAGTGGTCATCCTACTACTTGTTTGTCTTGTGCGGAATTAATTTCGTGTTTGTTTTTTGATGAGATGCGTTACAACGTCAAAGACGCGAATGATTTCGCGAATGATGAGTTTATTTTGAGTAAGGGTCATGCTGCTCCTTTGTTGTGGGCTGTTTTTGCTGAGGCTGGTATTCTTCCGTGGAGGTTGGAAGAATTTAGAAAGTATCCTTCTGCTTTGGAGGGTCATCCTACTCCTAATATGCCTTGGGTTAAGGTTGCTACTGGCAGTCTTGGTCAGGGTTTGTCAGTCGGTGTTGGTATGGCGCTCGCAATTAACATGCGTAAGCTTGGCTCGCGAGTTTTTGTGTTGATGGGTGATGGTGAGTGTGCTGAGGGTAGTGTGTGGGAGGCTGCTTCAATCGCTAAGAAATTGGACTTGTCAAACATTGTTGCTTTGCTTGACTGTAATCGTCTTGGTCAGTCTGGTGAGAGTTTGCATGGTTATGATATCAAAAAATGGCAGGAAAAGTTTGCTTCTTTTGGCTGGAATACTTTTGTGGTTGATGGTCATAATGTTCACGAGATTTTGATTGCTCTCTCTTCTGTGAGGGCTTCGCATGGTCCTTCTATTATCATCGCTAAGACAATTAAGGGTAAGGGTGTTTCTTTTCTTGAGAACAAGGAGGGCTGGCACGGGAAGGTTTTGAAGGAGGATGAGTTGCAGAGGGCTTTGGCAGAGATTGGTCCGTTGCCTGAGATTGATGCTAGGAAACTAGTGAACATTCCTCCTAAGGCTCGTCCTGAAAGGTTTGCTGAAAAAAGTCCTGCTCCTCCCAGGTACAAGCTTGGTGACCTGGTTGCCACAAGGGAAGCTTATGGTACTATGCTTGAAAAGCTTGGCATTAATGATGGTATTGTTGTTTTGGATGGGGATACGAAAAATTCTACTTTTTCGGAAAAATTCAAGGCGTTTTATCCTGAGCGTTTCATTGATTGTTTTATTGCTGAGCAGAACATGGTTGGTATGGCGCAGGGTTTTGCAACAAAAGGTTTTATTCCTTTTGCATCCACATTCGCAGCATTCCTGACTAGGGCTCATGACCAGTTGAGGATGGCTGCTATTTCAAGATCCAACATCAAGTTGTGTGGTTCTCATGCTGGTGTCTCTATTGGCGAGGATGGTCCGTCTCAGATGGGCTTGGAAGACATTAGTTTGTTTCGTTCTTTGCCAGAGTCTGTGATATTATACCCTTGTGATGCTGTTTCTTCTGAGAGGTGTACTCAATTGCTTGCTAATCATGAGGGTCTGGGTTATCTTCGTACCAGCAGGCCTAAGTCTCCTGTTGTTTATGAGAATAATGATGGTTTTAGTATTGGCGGGAGTAAAATTTTAAGGAGAAGTTTCCGTGATAAGGTTGTTGTAATCACTGCAGGTGTTACTGTTCATGAAGCATTGAAGGCTTCTGATGAATTAAAGAAAGAAAAGAAGTTCGTCAGAGTTATTGATGCTTATTCTATAAAACCTCTAGACGAGTCAACTATTCGTTCTGTTGGTAAAAAGTTGAAGGTTATTGTTGTTGAGGACCATTATGCCGAGGGTGGTTTGGGCGAGGCTGTTTCTTCTTTGGGAATTCCTGTTGTTCATTTGTGCGTTCGCAATATTCCAAGGTCTGGCAGTGCTGAGACTTTGATGCGTGTTAATGGTATTGATGCTGAATCGATTATGAAGGAGTGTAAAAAATGGCTGTGAGAAGAAAACTCCCAAAGTGGCTTGAAAAAATTGAGTATTTTGTTGACCGCGCCATTCCTTACGTGCTGGTTTTGCTTACTTTGATGATTATTGTTGAATTCACTCATTTTGCTCCTGAGTACGAGCATTATATTCATTATCTTGATTATTTGGTGATTTCTTTTTTTGTTGTTGATTTGTGTTTTAAGTGGTATCATACTCATAATGCATACAAGTTTGTGAGATTGTACTGGATTGATATTATTGCAGTGTTTCCTTTTTACGCTGTTTTTCGTTTTTATTTTGCTGTCAGCGAGCTTTTTGCTGCTGGCGAGTCTGTGCAGAAGATTCTTCACGAGACTGTTTTGCTTAGGGAGGCTAAGCTTTTGCGTGAGGCCCAGTTTTTGCGTGAGACCGAGTATGCTGCCAAGTTTGCTAAGGAAGCCAGGATTGTGCGTATTATTGCGAGAGGTTTGAGGATTCTTAGAGCGCGATGGTATATTACGCATTGGCACATGCATAAAGTTTCAACTGCATATATTAGAGAGCATAAAAAGTAATTCTATCTTTTCCAGATTATCTGTTTTCCTTTGTGTACTCTTGTTAATCTGTGTATTGGTATGAATACTTCGTGTCCTTTTTCTTCAAAAATTATGAAGTCGTTTTCTATTTTTTTGATTTTGTTGGGTAAAATTTTGTGTTCATCTCCTTTGATGTCATCGTAATAGTATAGTGCGTGCTGTTGTCCTTGTCTTGATAGATGTATGACTTCATGTATCATTTTTGTTAGTTTATGTCCTTTGTGGCCGAAAAGGTCGAATTCCTTGTACATGTATCCTGTTAATGTGAGGATAAGCAGTCCTACAAACAGGCAGAAGTAAACGTTTTTCAGCAATGGAAGTTCGTATGAAACTTCCCATATTCCTCTCCAGAACAATATGATTCCTGTTGCGTATAATAGTGAATACAAGAATTGCCTGTCTTCTTCTCTTATTCTGTAAAAACTCATACTATTTCTACTCCGCCCATTTTATTTAAAGCTTTTCTTGCGTAGGAGAGTTTTCTGTTGCTTCGCGCGTAGATTGTTAGTATTGGTTCTCCTTTTTTGACTTGGCTTTTGCAGTGTTTATGCAGGTATATGCCTGCGTCGGTGTCTACTGGCGCTCCTGCCAGTCTTGCGACTTTTGCGACCATCGCGTTTTTTATGATTTTTATTTTTCCATTTTTGTTTGCTTTTAGTGTGAATGTTTTTTTTGCTGGTTTGAGTGTTTCTGGTGCTGGCATTTTTCCGCCTTGTGCTTCTACTATTTTGCACATTGCGCCGTATGCTGCTCCTGTGTGGAGTGTTTCATATGCCATTTTTTGTCCTTGTCCTTCTTTTGCTTTGCCTGTCATTTCTAAAAGTATTCCTGCCATCTGCAGGCTTTTTTCTACGAGGTCTTGTGGTGCGTGTTCGTGGCTTTTTAGCGTGCAGATTACGTCTTTTGCTTCGAGCAGGGGCCCTATTCCTCTTCCTACTGGTTGTGCTCCGTCTGTGAATATTGTTTTGATTTTGATGTTTAGTGCGTGTCCTAATTCTCCAAAGTGTCTCGCAAGGTGTTTTGCTTGTTTTTTGTTTGCTACTTTTGCTCCTTCGCCTATTGGTATTTCCATTAGTAAATGTGTTGCTCCGACGCTGGCTTTTTTTGCCATTATTGATGCCAGCATTTGTCCTTCTGCGTCTATGCTTAGTGGGTGTTCTATTCTGATTATTTTGTCGTCTGCTGGTGCAAGGTTTACTGCTCCTCCCCAGATGATGAATCCTCCGACATCATTGATTATTTTTTTGAGTTTGTCTACTGGCAGGCTGACCGGGCATAATACTTCCATTGTGTCTGCTGTTCCTGCTGGAGAGGTGATTGCTCTGCTGCTTGTTTTTGGCACGATGCATCCTGCTGCCACAAGTATTGGCACAATTATCATTGTTGTTCTATTGCCTGGCACTCCTCCGATTGAGTGCACGTCTACTATTGGGTATTTGTTGAATTTTAGTTGGTCTCCTGTTTGTGCCATTGCCCGGGTTAGTTCTGCTATTTCGTGCATGTTCATTCCGCGGGTGTAGCTTGCTATGACGAAGCTGGTTAGTTCGACGTCTGTGAGCTTGTTGGCGACGATGTCTTCCACTATTGCTTTGAGTTCTTTTTGGTCGAGGTGTTCGCCTTCAAGTTTTTTCTTGATGTATGCAATGCTTTCCGGCTTGTCTGCTATTTCTAGTTCTACTGTATCATTGTTTTTTGCGTTGAGCGCATCAAGTACTTCTTCAAAGAGTCCTATGTGTCCTGGCTTGACTGCTTTTTTGGTTTCTGCTATGTCGAGGACCGCGATTGTTTTTTTGCCGTCTTTTTTTACTATGATTCTGTCCAGGTGGTGTAGGTCGAGTTCCTGTGCGTCTTGTCGATGTAGAATTACTATTTGGACGTCGCCGGTTGCGATATCCATGTCTTTGACTTTGAGTTTCATGTCTTATGCACCTGCAAAGTCAAAGGCTAGAAAAATTGGAAATTTTTCTTTGTCTTTTACAGTAAGTTTCATTTTTTGCTGGTTGGGAAATGGTTTTTTCTTCCTAGTATGCAGGTTTTGTTTTCTTCTAAATGCGGTTTTCTTTCGCGTTCATATATGATGAGTAGTGTTTGGAATATTGCTAGTATGATTGGTCCTATTATTAGTCCCATGAATCCGAAGGCGAACAGTCCTCCTAATATTCCGATTAAAATAAGCAGGGGGTGTACTCTTGCCCTGTTTCCGACTATGATTGGTTTGAGTATGTTGTCTACTGTTGATATTATCAGTAGTCCGTAGAAGAACAGTCCTATTCCTCTCCAGATTAGTGCTGTTTCTCCTTCCACATATCCTGTGAGTCCTAATGATAGGCTTGCTGGCAGCCATACTATCCAGGTTCCTATGAATGGTATGAGTGCGAAGAAGGTCATTGCTATTCCGAGCCAGATGAATCCTTTGATTCCGAATAGCCAGAGTCCGAATGCTCCTAGAGTTCCTTGTATTATTGATACGACAAGGCTTCCGTATATGACTGCGTGGAGTACGTCATTGAATTGTTTGGTTATTTCTTCTTGATGGTGTACTTTTAGTGGTGCTGTTTTTGCTGCTCTTTCTATGAATTCTTTGCCGTCTTTAAGCGTGTAGTATGTTGTGAACAGCGTCATCATAATATACAATATCAGTTTGGGCAGCGAGAATATCATGTCGCTTATTCTTTTGGTTATGAATCCTAATACCTCGTTTAATCTGTCAATCATGTATCCTTTTATGTTATCGTCTCTCATCAGTGTGTTGACGCGTCTTATGCTCTTGCACAGGAATGTGTTTTCGTAGCAGTCTGCGTCTATTATTTCTCCTGTTGCGAGGTGTTGTTTTGCTCTTATGTAGATGTAGTGTGTTTCTTTTGTGACGTTTTGTACCAGGAATACTGAGGGTATTGCTACTAGTATTATTATCAGGACTGCTGTGATGAATGCTGCAGGTCCTTTGTATCTTACTATTTTTCTGATTGCTTTGTATACTGGATAGAAGAGGTATGCGAGTATTGCTCCTGCTATTATTGATGAAAGGAACGGGTATACTATCAGTAAGGTTATTATTGCTGCTAATATTGTTGTTCCTATGAAGAAATATTTGCTTGAAATTCCCTCTTTTAACATAACCTTTCTATAATGTATTTGTTTATAAACGTTGTGTTGTGCGTAATATTTATAAGTGAGCATATTGGGGTTATGGTCAGGGAAGCATTTTTACAAGAGCCCGTGGTCTAGCGGAAACTGCGTTTCCGGAAGACCGCGTGCAATCATAGACAATGTAACAAGAGCCCGTGGTCTAGCGGTTATGACGGCTCGTTGACGAAACTGTAAGGTTTTCAAAATCGAGCAAGTCCCCAGTTCGAATCTGGGCGGGCTCATATCAGTTTATCTTACAGAGCGAAGCTCTTTCTCAAAAATATGCAGGTGAGCACGCACAGGCTTGACGAACCCTGTTCGGCATTGTCTGGGCGGGCTCATTTCAGCGTTCTTGCCAGTGTTGCTGGATGTCAAGAACCACCGGTCAAAGACCGGTGGCATGAAGCAAAAGCTGAATCATCGTTTGATATGACCGGGTGGTTCTTGAGCACACTCGGAAATATACCATAACGGTTTACGAGATCCTTGTCCACCAGTCAAATAGACTGGTGGTATATTTCCGATGTATCAAAAGTTTTTTATACTTGTGGTCATTTTTTTGACCAGATGGTCAATTATTTGACCAAGTGGTTAAGATGGATGATTTATTCAAAAACAAGGCTGGCAAGATTCTGGAGTTGTTTATAGAGTTTCCTGGCAAAGATTTCTCAGTCAGAGGTATTGCTCGAAGCTTGAGGTTGAGCCATGCTACTGTGCTGAATTATGTTGATGGTTTGGCAAGGCTTGGTTTGATTAAGAAGAAAAAGGAGACTTTGTATCCTACTTTTTATGCCAATACTGAGAGCCAGAAATACCGTTTTTATAAGAGGAATTATTTGGTTTTTAGGCTGATTGACTCAGGCGCGATAGATTTTATTCAGAAGCAGGTTTTTCCTTCTTGTATTGTTTTGTTTGGGAGCGGTGCTAAGGCGGTTTTTACTGAGAAGAGTGATATTGATATTTTTGTTGAAGCTCAAGCATCAAAGCTTGATCTCAGGAAGTTTGAGAAAATGTTTGGAAGGAAGATTAATTTGCTTTTTGAGCGGGATATTAATGGTCTTTCAAAGGAGTTGAGGAATAATATCATTAATGGTGTTGTTCTTTATGGTTTCATAAAAGTTAATGGGGATGAAAAATATGGCTGAGAAAATGAGCTGGAAAGAATGTGTTGAACAAAATATTCTTACTGAGAGTGTTCCTGATAGGGAAAGGGCTGCGCAAATGCTCAAAATGGCAGAATTGCGTTTTGAGTTTTGGAATAAGCCTGTTGACGACAAGTTTACCACTCTTAAAGTCGAGGCATACTATGATATCATTAAGGAATTGATTTTTGCTCATCTTTACAAGAATGGCTTTAACTGCACCAATCACTTATGCCTGATTGCTTATCTTAAGGAAAAATTTGAGGATTTTGATTTCGAAACAGAAAAAATAGACGAGCTTAGAATAGCAAGAAATGACATCAATTACAGAGGTTTCAGCATAAAGAAGGATTATCTTGACAGGAATGAGCTTGAGTTCAAGAACATTATTAAACAGCTTAAGGAAAAACTGGTTTCTTAATGCAAACCACACGCAAAGGCATTTTAGGCAAAAGAATTTAAGCAGGACTAAAAATAATAACCCCTATAAGTTTATCTTACAGAGCGAAGCTCTTTCTCAAAAATATGCAGGTGAGCACGCACAGGCTTGACGAACTTGTTTGGCGTCTGGGCGGGCTCATTTGAACAGTATTGTTTTTCTTGCAAAGAAATTCCACAAGAATATGATGGCTGTTGAAAATATTTTTGAAATTAGGTAGTAAAATTTTGCATATTCAGTCAGAATATATATTGTTGCTCCGTTTAGTATAACTCCTGTCATCGCGATTATCAGAAAGATTAGTGATTCTGCAATTTTGTTTTTGAGTTTTCTTTTGTCAAAGACCCATGATATGCACAATAGGTAATTGTAAGTTAGGGCTATGGTAACTGCTATGGTAGCAGATAAGAGGTAGTGTATTTTCAGGTATTCTGTGAGCGCATACAATAATGTGAAGTCGATTAGTGTGGCTGTTCCTCCAACCAGTGCATATCTCAATAGTTGAACTGCAGTGTTGTCTGTTTTATGGATGAATATTTCTTTAAAGTGCATATTGCTCTTATTGAGAATGTGGTATTTTTATTGTTTGTGCATGAATTACTTCTTTAGGATTAATAATGCTACAATGACTGATAACGCGCCTATTACGATTTGGATGTATGGCGTTCCGCCTGTCAGGTTTGTTAGCCAGCCATATATTCGCGGCACAAATAATAATAGTCCGCTTAATAGCAGTAGCCATGGTGCATATTTTGTGATGTCTTTCATGGTGTTGCCTCCACTTTGATTTATGGTTGATGTTTAATAATATTATATCGCGTTTATTATACGTTTAATACGGCATAGAAACCTTTATAAATCGCTTATTACTATACTGTTTTGAGCTAAGTCAAAGAGGGTGGTATTTATTTTAGTTAAAAAGGGGGTTATAGTTATATCCAAATTTACGTTCTTTCTAATTAGCATTCTATTCATTCCTCGTTTATTCGCCGCGCTGCCTGGGCATTGCTCAGGCGCGGCGAAGTTTATTCTTCAGGTTTTTTCGTATGGGGCTGGGGGGTTAAAAGGCGTTTGTGACATTTCTTGCCACCTCTTTGACGGTAAGATAGCTCAACACAGGCGTTCTTCCCAGCCTTTTTTTAACTTGTTAAAAAGAGACCAGCCGAACCGCAGTTCGGCGCTGCCTTTTTTATTATCTAAATTATTCTCTAAAGGGCATACTAGGATTTACTGGGTGTTTGTGATTGGTTTGTGGGCGGTAATTGTTGGTATTGCTGCGTTCCATGATGCTGATATTACTGGTTTTGCTGCGTTTGATAGTCACAGGATTTCTGTTTATGCTGGTGAGACTTCTTCTGTGAATCTTGCAGGGTATTTCTCGAATGCTTCTGAAAGAGCTTATCTTGTTAATGGCGCTTTTGATTTGGACGTTGTGGTTTCATCTGGAATTATGAACATTACTCCTCTTTCTGGTTTTGTTGGAAGTCAGCAGATTAACGTTACTGGCATAGTTCTTGATGATATTGAGCAGGAGTCTTTCATAATCTCTGTTATTAAGAGTGTAAGCCCGCCTGAGAATTTTACCCTGCCTCCGAACGAAACTATAGTAATTGCTCCTCCTGTAATTGAACCCCTGCCTGAAATACCTCCTCCTGTGTTTAATATTCCAGAGAATGAAACAATTAGTCCTCCTGAAATTGTTCAGAATGAGACGCTGCCAGTTCCTGTTTTGAATCTCACCTTGCCTGAACATAAAACTGAGTTAAAAGATGCTGTTAAGCTGGGTAATAAGATTCTTGGTTCCAGGTTTGAGGATGATGCCTTTTTTGATGTTAACTTTACCAGCATCATTCTAGATAATGATACTTTGACTTTAGTGTTTTATCATAATTCCACAGGTGATGAGCGTGTTTATGTTAATTCCAGTGCTGACTATGATTTGAGTACCAAGCTTGCAGTTACTTTTGAAAATATTACTCTCGAGGTCACATTAGATGACTGCATTATTCCTGAGTTTGAATTGCATGTTGGTGATGCTTCTGAAAAGTTCAGGTTTGGTAAGAAGATTCCCAAGTTGTATTTGAATGATAAAGAGGTTTTGAAAAAAGGTAAGAAGGATAAAAAGCCTAAGAAGAACGAGACTGGAAACGATAGTGTTGAGGATATTGTTCAGTATGAGATTATTGACCGTGATGATGAGTTTGTTGATGTTTTGATTACTAAAGAGAATGCATCTGTTTACGTTAGAAGAGTCAACTCTGCCAACATTACTGCTTTGTTCAACTGGATTTCAAACACAGTTCTTACAACAGAAATTTTTGCTGCTGAGCCGATTGATATGGAGAGCGCGACTATTACTTTGCCAAGGATTGATGATGTTACTGCTATTGTTGAATGCTCAGACTTTGATTTCGCTTTGAAGGATTGTGTTGGTGATTGGGTTGTTACAAGTGTTCCTTTCAGTTTGTCAGATGTTAATGTGTCTTTCACAGTCACTCACTTTTCTGGTTATGGTGGTGGGGATATTGCTGTTATTAACGTTCAGAGTTATCCTATGGTTTATGATAATTGGACTGTTGAGTTTAATACTTCTGGTATTGCTGATTTGATTATTACCCCCACGAATGGTACTTCTTGGACTGATTATGCTGACTTGGATTATGATTTGAAATTCTTGGAGGTAAAGTGTGGCGATGAAATCTTGAATTATTCATTTATTGACAGTTCTGTCGTTGTTGAGAATTATAGTTGTTCAGGAACTGGTTATGAGACTAGCAGGGTTTTGTCTAAGGGCGAACACAGTCTTGAGTTCAGGTTTGGTGATGATGTTGATTACGCGCATAATCTGGCAGGTATTCAAAGAGTTATAACTGAGGGTGAAAAGTATGATTTTAGGACTAATGGCTCGGCAGGCGAATATAATTACTTGGGTGGTGATGTTGGTTTCGGGGATATTAATGGGGATGGTTATGATGATGTTCTTATCAGTGCTTCCCGCAACGATGACTTTGGATTTGATACTGGAATAATCTATTTGTTCTATGGTCCGTTGAGCAAGAAGTTTTTGAACACCAGTGATGCTAATGCCAGCTTTTATGGTGAGTCTATTAATTCGACTCTTATGACTTTTTCAATTGGGGATTTCAATAATGATGGAAAAGATGACGTTTTGACTGGAACTCCCACTTATCCTGATAATTACATGCAGACTTATGGAATAGCGTATTTGATTTATGGCAGGTATATTACTGGAAACAACAACATCAGTGCTGCTGCTAACGTTACTTGGACTTCCGAGTATTCCGGCTGTAATGATGGTCTTGGTTATGATTTTGCTGATGCTGGTGATGTTAATAATGATGGTTATCACGACATGCTTATTTCCGCATCTAATATGGGTGCTTGTGACCCTGTTGTTTCAACTCAGGGTGGGAAGGTTTATTTGTTGTACGGTCAGGGCTCTCCTTTGACTGGAGGGAATATCGGCACAAAGGCTAATGCCAGTTTCTATGGAAAAGGTCCTCAGAGTTTCTTGGATGCAGGTCATCATCAGAACAGGAAGGGCGGTGACTTTAATGGCGATGGTTATGATGATATGGTTATGCACGCGCGAAACTGTGTTGATTCCGGGTGCTATTATAGTTCAATCGATACGACCTACCTTGTTTTTGGAAAGGTCTGGTCTGGCACTAACAATATTACTTCTGCCAGGAATGCGAGCTGGCTTATTTCGCCAGGTATTCACGGTTTTGGCGATATTAATAATGATGGAAATGATGATTTGTTTTTGGGAGAAGGTTATGGTGGGGCTTTTTTAAATGTTTATTTGATTTACGGTTCTAATGCGTGGAATTCTGATTATAATTTGAGTAATGCCAGCACGTATAATGCTTCTTGGCCTGGCACTACTAATTTTGATAGGGGCAGTGGTGGTGTTCTGTCGGGTTATGATTACAATAATGATTCTCAGATTGATTTTGTGATTGGTACTCCTACGTGGGATTTGTATTCTTGGGATCAAAATAGGGGTTTGCTGGAAATTTGGTCTGGCAAGAATTTTACCCAGAGCGATACAACAGCGAATTATACCAGGTGGTATGGTCAGGGTCAGGCTTATTCAACGCGTAATGATAATCTTGCCGGTTCGATAGACTTTGGTGGTGATACCAATAATGATGGTGTTGTAGAGGTTCTGGCAGGCGCTATTATTGCAAATGAGACTCGCGGTGCTGCGTATCTCGTGTACAACACAGCTCCTAATCTTATCAGTGTTAATTTGTCTTCCGAGTATGGTACTAATTATTCTAATGAGAGCTTGTATTGTCGCGGGAATGTTGATGATGCTGAAGATGCTTTCCTTGATGCTGAATACAGGTGGTACAAGAATGGTATTTTGAATCGTACGGGTTATGTTAGTGCTGTTGCTAATGGGTCTAATGCTTATGTGACGTATTTGCCTCCTAACACAACTCAGGCTTACGAGGTTTGGAATTGTGAACTTAGGTTCTTTGATGGCTGGCTGTATTCTAGCCGTGTTAATTCAAGCAGTATGACAATTAATTATTTCCCTCCTAACCAAACCAAGCCCGTCTTGACCAGCACAGACGGCACTAATCGTTTGTCTCAGAATTTGACTGTTACTCCTAATGTTGCTTCTAGTTTGCCTTTCACGAATATTACTAACTGGTTCAGGAATGGTAGTTCTTATGCTGTTTTGAATTTGCCGTTTGATACGAATACTGTTTCTTTGGCAGCAGGAGCTATCAGGGATTATTCTTCTTATTTGAATAATGGTACTTTGGGTAATGGTACTTCTGGTTATGCTCCTGTTTGGACGAGTTCTGGTATTTCTGGAGGGGCTTATGTGTATGATGGTGTTGATGATTTTATTTCGATAGCTGATGACCCAACCCTTGATGGTATGAAAAAGTTGACTGCAGAGCTTTGGATTAAAGTTAAAGGTTTTGAAAATGGGAGTGGAGTTGAAACACGCCCCTTGGCAAAAATGAAATGGGGCGCAGGGCCGAATGCATCTTATTATTTTGCTGTTGAACCGAACGGAATTGTGACTTTCAACGCATTCAATGAAACCGAAGGTTGGTTTGTTGCCTCTTCAACTTCAAATATAACAAATGATACTTGGTATCATTTGGTCGGAGTTATGAATGGCACGAAAGTTTTGCTTTATATTGACGGAGCGCTGAACTCTTCTGAAAACTTTTCAGGTAGTTCTATATATAATACTGACTGGCCTGTACTGGTGGGTGCGGGTTTGGATTCATACGGTTCGCCATGTACTTTTTTCAACGGCACCATTGACGAAGTTCTTATTTATGACCGCGCTTTGACTCCCCAGCAGATTGCTGCCAACTACAACTCAGGTATTGCCAAGTATAACAAGATTGTTTCTCAGGAGCTTGCGCGTGCTGATGTCTGGTATGCCGAGAATACTGTGAATGATGCTTATAATGAAAGTCCTGCTTTGATGTCTAATGGTTTGCAGGTTACTACTGCTCCTACTCAGAATAATCCTGGTTTGACTGGTGGTTTTGATGCGAATCTTACTGTTGTTCCCTTGAATGTTGTTGATATTGATGGCGATCCTGTTGTTAACATTTCTAACTGGTATAGGAATGGCACGTCTATAACTCTCTTGAATATGCCGTTTAATGGTTTGCTTAACCGTCATTCTGTTGTTGATTCCAATACCGTGCTTGCTATGTACTTTGAGAATAATACTAAGGACTTTTCTGGTTATAACAATCATGGAACTTTATACGGGCCGGTAAACGTTGCTTCTGGAAAGGTTGAGAGTGCTTATGATTTTGATGGAGTGAATGATTATATTAACGTTTCAGACAATGCTGTTTTGGATGGAATGAGTCAGTTGACTATCGCCTATTGGGTAAGGCCTTATCATGATGTTACTGCGCACATTTATGATATTCCGATTATTAAGGGCATTGGCGATGGCACTTCAGGCTCTTACCAGTTTAATTTCGGAGGCGGTAATTCGCAGTTGTCTTTCCAGGTTTTCAATTCCACATCGACTGCAAGTATAGTTTCTGATAGTAACCTGTCAAAGAACGTGTGGTATCATGTTGCAGGCGTTTATGATGGAAGTGCGATTTCCATGTATGTTAATGGAATAAAGCAGGCTTCTGTTGGAAGCCTGTCTGGCACTGTTAACAGTTCGAGTTATGATTTGTTGATTGGAAGAGGTCTTTTGGGATATTCAAATAATTACTTTAATGGAACGCTTGATGAAGTTCACATTTTCAATAAAGCTTTGACTGCTTATGAAGTTCGTGATTTGTACAAGAAGGGTGCTCCGCCGACTGTTATTGATTACTCGCCGTATGGCAATGATGGTAATGTTAGTGGTGCTGTTTACACTGCCTCTGGCAAGCTTGGTGGCGCGTATGAGTTTGATGGCGTTAATGATTATATTGAAGTGAACTCAGATGTTTTGAACCAGTCTTTCAGCGAGTTTACTTTCAGTGCTTGGGTGTATCCAAGAACAGGTGTTTATTCCAGTGCTCAGGAATGGATTGCTGGAAAGATGGGCACTGCAGGCAATAGGGGTTGGCAGATTGCAATCGGTAATAATACAAGAACTGTTACAATGGTAATATTTAATTCGTCATCTGGCACTGCTAGTTCGATTACAAGTATTGGCAATGTTTCTCTTAATGCGTGGACTTACGTCACTTATGTGTTTAAGGGAAACCAGTATCATCAGATTTATTTGAATGGAACGCTTGACAATAATGCTTCAACAATAAATCTGTTGAACGGGGTGAATGCTCGTCCGTTTAGGATTGCTGATAGAGGTGACGGCACAACATCCGATAGCTCAACATCATTCTTCAACGGCACTATTGATGAAGTCCGTATTTACAATCGTAGTTTGACTTCTCAGCAGGTTCTTGCTGATTATAATGCTGGTGCTCCAAAGTATGATAAGATTGTTTTGGAGGAGCAGTCTGCTTTTGATGTTTGGCGTGCTGATTTAACGCCTAATGATGGTTTTATGGATGGTTTGACCAAGCCTTCGAATAATGTTTCTATCAATCAGTCTTATCCGAATTGTACCGGCGCTACTGCTGGCGGTGTTTTGATTATTGATTCCACAAGAACTATTACTTCTGATTTGATTTGTAAGGTGATTACTGTTACTAATAATGCTGTTCTTTATGTTAACAGTACTGCTAATGGTAACAAGTCTATTTTGATTATGGCTGAGGAGCTTACTGTTTATTCTGGTTCGCAGATTAATTCTACTGGTTATGGTTACTGGGGCGGTTTTGATAGTCCTGGTTATGGTCCTGGTGGCGCTTATGGTGGTAGTTTTTCAGGAGCTACTGGTGGTGGTGGTTATGGTGGTAAAGGAGGCGATGGTTCAGGTACTTATAGTCTTAGTGGTAACTGGTATAATAGTTCGTTCCTGCCTCTTGATATGGGTTCTGGTGGCGGTGGTTTAGCTTCCAGTGGTGGTTGTGTTGGTGGTTGTCGTGGTGGTAATGGTGGCGGTGGTGTTGTCATTAATGCGACTAGCTTTTTAGTGCTTAATGGTAAGATTGTTTCTGATGGTACTAATGGCACCGGCCTTGGCACTGGTTGGGCTACTGGTGGTGGTAGTGGTGGTGCTATTCTCATCAATGCATATAATTTTACTGGTAGTGGTATTTTGTCTGCTGTTGGTGGCAAGGGTTACAATAGCAGTGGTGTTAGTGGTGGTGGCGGTGGTGGTGGTAGAATTATTGTTTATTATAACATCACTGATTGGTCTCAGTCTGATGTTGTTTCGAGGGTTAGTGTTTTGGGTGGTATTAGCGGTATTACTGCCAAGCCCAGCGAGCTTGGCACTTTTGCGTTCATTAATGTCGTAAATGATAACGTGTTTGTTACTGATGGTTTCCGTTGGCAGTTGAATGATTTGTCAATGAATGGTTCGTGGTTTAGCCGAACTAACATAAATATCTTGGATGCAATTATCAGCACTAACGTTACTAATTTGACTTTGAATGTTACTGAAGTGTTGAATGTTACTAATTCTGTTTGGAATAATACTAATGTAACTAACTCTTTTGTTTTGAATGCTCCTGATTTGTTTGTTATTAATTCTTCTTTTTACTTGCAGAATTTTTCTGTTTTTAATGTTGTTAATTTGAGTGTTGATGCTTTTTCTGTTTTGAACGCTTCTGGTG